>Ga0209958_1000123_pt1 | contig 241834 bp, 203 predicted proteins | sample ThiBio_inoc_plan_FD_183942 | JGI IMG/M metagenome (GOLD analysis project Ga0209958, IMG submission 183942) | Wastewater bioreactor microbial communities from Cape Town, South Africa - Thiocy_inoc_plan (SPAdes) | ecosystem: Engineered > Bioremediation > Thiocyanate > Unclassified | place: South...
CAATCATGTCCATGGTGATCACCTTGAATCCCTGCTGAAATTCTCAGCAGGTCAGTGGAACACCCTGGTCAATATTGGATTGGTACTTTGCGGTTTAGCTGGTCAAGATTGCATCGGCACCAACACCCGCTGCCTTCAGGCAATGCGCGCTGCTGTTCATGTGTCTTGTTGGGGGGGTTGCGCCTGTCTGCGGCGAAAGTCTGCGGACAGAAGGGCGGGTCAGCTTGCACTGACGAAAGAACGAAAGGGCCACCCGAGAGGGGCCAGCGGAGACTTCTATTTTACGGAATGGTAAGGATCAAACTTGCTCGCCTTTTGCGCTCGGGGGCGGATCATGGCACGCGCAGCTTTCACTCAGCTTAACGGCCGTGCCACCTTGCAACTGGCGCATGGGCGCATGGGCACCAACCCAGCCACGCCTGCAAGGCGTGGAAACTCGGATCTTTCGACCCGTTCTTTCCCTAATCCCTCCCCGGCCCGGCATACCGACAATGCGGCATGAGCCCCAGCCAGATCATTGTTCTTGCCACCCCTGTCTTCTTTCTGCTGATCGCCATCGAACTGGCGGTGGGCTACAGAAGGCAGCGCAACACCTACCGCCTGGCCGATGCCGTCAGCAGCATCAGTCTGGGCATGCTGAGCCAGACCAGCGCAGTGTTCACCCGGCTGCTGCGCATCGGCATCTACACGGCCCTGTTCGAGCACGTGGCGCTGTGGCGCAACGATGCATTCTGGACCAGCCTGCCCGGCTGGCTGCTGGCACTGGTGTTCTACGACCTGTGCTACTACTGGCTGCACCGCATGGGGCATGAATCGGCCGTGTTGTGGGCCGCGCACGCGGTGCACCACCAGAGCCAGGATTACAACCTCTCCACCGCGCTGCGCCAGACCAGCTCGGGCGCGCTGCTGGGCTGGATCTTTTATGTGCCCATGGCACTGGCGGGCGTGCCGCCGCTGGTGTTTGGCGTGGTGGCGCTCATCGATCTGCTTTACCAGTTCTGGGTGCACACCGAGCAGGTCGGCAAGCTCGGCTGGTTTGACCGCTGGTTCTGCAGCCCCAGCAACCACCGCGTGCACCATGCCGTGAATGACCCGTACCTGGACAAGAACTACGGCGGCATCCTGATCCTGTGGGACCGGCTCTTTGGCACCTTCAAGGACGAGGATGACCGCGAGAAGTGCGTGTACGGCACGCGCGGCCTGCTGAACAGCTGGGACCCGCTCTGGGCCAACGCGCAGGTGTACGCCGGGCTGGCACATGACAGCTGGCACGCGCGCAACTGGCTCGACAAGCTCAGGGTCTGGGTCAAGCCGCCGGGCTGGCGGCCTGCCGATGTGGCAGAGCGCTTTCCCAAGCCCGCCTTCAGCATGGCGCAGATGCAGCTGTACCACCCGCCGATGTCGCGCGCTGTGCAGTGGTTTGCGCTGGTGCAGTTCGCGCTGCTGCTCGCAGGCGTAGCGGCCTTTTTATGGCAGGCCGATGCGGCGCCGCTGGCGCGCAACACCATCTGGTTTGCCGTGCTGCTGACGGTGCAATGGTCGCTGGGCGCAGTGATGCAGGGACGTATCACCGTATTGATGGCGTTGATGCTGCAAAGCGGCGCGCTGGCCACCGCCACCAGCGCTCTGGGGTTCATGGAATGGCATTGGCTGTTCAAGCCGCTGACGATGGTTTTTGCTCTTGTTTTGGTAGCTGCCAGCGCTTATTTGCCAAGCGCTAGAGGCCAATTTAACCCAAAGACCCTACTTCTCCTCGCGGCCGCGCTGGCCGGATCGCTGGCCGGGGATGTGTTCCTCATGTTCCAGGGCTTCTTCATCCCGGGCCTGGTGAGTTTTCTGGTGGCGCATCTGTTCTATGTGGCGCTGTTCAAAAGCGGGCAGGCGTGGTTTCCGCACCGGGGTGCGCTGGCCGCCACACTGGGCATTGGCGTGGCCATGTACGCCTTTCTGTGGGCGGGTGGCCTGCCGCCTGCACTGCGCGCGCCGGTGGCTGCCTATGTGCTGGTGATCGCGCTGATGGCGGCCCAGGCCATCGGCCGGGCGACGGTGTTGCGCGATGCGCCGTCGCTGCTCGTAGCGGTCGGCGCCGGGTTTTTCATGCTCAGCGACTCGCTGCTGGCCACCAACCGGTTTGTGATGCCGCTGCCGATGGCGCAGGTCTGGGTGCTGGCCACGTACTATGCGGCGCAGGCGCTGATCGTCAGTGGATGGCTGGCCAGCAAGGCCTCGGTGCCTGCCACCGCAGTGCAGCGAACGGGCGTGACCGGAGAAGAGGGCCGCACGCACATGGCTAGGGACAGGGCTCCGAACATCGCCCCAGGGACGGCTTCACGCTCCTCCTGAGCACCTGTGTGTTCTGTGCGATGGTTTTTTAGCCAAAATTGCCGCCAGCGCTTCAGCATCAAGCTCAAATAGCTATTTATTTGATAGCAAATCACCTGCCTGCAGCTCACCCACTGGGCGCAGGCTCCACGCCCACAGTGATGGCCTCGTCGCGGGCAATCCGGCCGTCGATCAGCTCCACCAGCCGGTCGCAGCGCGCGGCCAGCCGGGGGTCGTGCGTGACCACGACAAAACTCGTGCCCCGCTCGGCATGGATACGGCGCAGCAGGGCAAACACTTCGGCAGAGGACGCGGTGTCCAGGTTGCCCGTGGGCTCATCGGCCAGCACCAGCGGCGGGTTCATGACCAGCGCGCGCGCAATGGCCACGCGCTGCTGCATGCCGCCTGACAGCTCTGCGGGGCGCTTGTCCATGGCCTGGGCCAGGCCCACGGCGTCGAGCAGGCTGCGCGCGTGATCGCGGTGGGCGGGGCTGACGCGGCCTTCGGCCATGAGGGCCGGCAGCGTCACGTTCTCCAGCGCGGAGAAAGCAGGCAGCAGGTGGTGGAATTGAAAGACAAAGCCCAGGGTGCTGCGCCGGCGCAGGGTGAGTGCCGCATCGTCCAGGCCCTGCACCGCCTCGCCGTCCAGCAGATAGCTGCCCGTCGTCATGCGTTCGAGCAGGCCCAGGATGTTGAGCAGCGTGCTCTTGCCCGAGCCCGAAGGCCCCATCAGCGCGATGAACTCGCCCCGGCGCACCTGCAGGTCGATGCCGTGCAGTACCTCGGCCTCGCTGGGGCGGCCCAGGTTGTAGCTCTTGCGCACGGCATCGAGCGTGATCAGTTCGGGGGCGGCGGGTTGGGTCATCACATCCTGATGGCTTGTGCTGGGTCCAGCGCCGCTGCCCGCCGCGCAGGCGCCACGGCCGCCAGCACACCACACACCGAGGCAATGAGCGCAATCTGCAATGCCATGCCCAGCGGCAGCGCGATCGAAAACAGCGGCAGGCCATCCGAGCCCAGCACAAAATGCGTGAACACCCAGATCAGCCCCACCGCCAGCAGCAGGCCTAGCACCGAGCCCAGCGCACCCACCACGGCGCCCTGCACCAGAAACACGCGCAGCACCTGGCCCCGCGTGGCGCCCATGGCGCGCAGGATGCCGATCTCCCGGCCCTTTTGCACCACCGAGACTACCAGCACGCTGGCAATGCCCAGCACCACCACCGCCAGCACCACGCCCCGGATGATGGAGGTGCTGATCGACTGCGCATTGAGTGCTGACACCAGCTGGGCATTGCTCTCTTGCCAGCTCTCGATCTTGTAGGGGAACTGGACCTGCAGTTCGCGCGCCAGCGTCTGGGCCACCCACACGTCCTTCAAGGTCAGGTCGAGCTGGCTGGCGCCCCCCGGCAGCGCCAACAGGCTTTGCGCCGCGCGCAGCGGCACGATCACGGTGTGCCGGTTCAGGTCTTTCACCCCCAGGTCCACCAGCGCGGTGACGCGCACCGAATCACTCACCGTGCCGCCCGCGCCGCTTGTCTGCACCGTGAGGCGGTCTCCCACGCGCACGCCCAGGTCGGAGGCCAGCTCGCGCCCCACGATGGCCTCGCCCGGTGACAACCGCGCCGTACCACTGACCACCTTGGAGCGCAGCCCCACCACGCGGTCATAGCGGTCCAGGTCCACGCCCATCAGGGCAATGGCCTGCGATGCCTCGCCGCGCAGCGCCAGGCCTGAGCCGGACACCATGGGCGACACCCCGGCGACTTCGGGCAAGCGCTCCAGCAGCGGCACCAGCGCCTGCCAGTTGGCCACGGACCGCAGGCGCTGGGCACGCGGTTGGGTTTCGGTCAGCGCAGCGGTGCCAGGCAAGACAGGGGCTGCCGGTATGACCAGATCGTCCGGCGCCCGCAGGGTGATGTGCGCCTGGGCGCCCAGTGTTTTGGCCAGGGTGTTCGATTGCAAGCCGCTGATCAGCGCCGAGATGTAGGCAATGACCGCAACCCCCGCCGCAACCCCCACGATGATGAGCACGGTCTGCATGCGCCCCTCGCGCAGAAAGCGCAGCGCCACGCGCAACTCGAAGCCGGGCCAGACCCACATGGCGACTCAGCGGCCCATGGCGTTCGTCAATGCGGAGCCCGCATCGCCCCCCGGGCTGGGGGAAACGGCGGGGGCCGCACCTGCGGACCAAGCCACCGGGCGGGCACGCACGCGGTCGCCCGCCTGCACGGCGCCGCCCCGCAGCACGGTGTCGCCCTCGGCCAGGCCGTCCAGCACCTCCACAGCGTCCAGTGTGCGCAGCCCCAACCGTACCGCACGGGCCTGTGCGCGCCCCTCCTGCAGCACCAGCACCGTCGCCTGGTCGCCCTCCACCGGGCCACGCAGAGCCGCCTGGGGCAGTACCAGGGTACGCTCGCGCCGCGCAGTCTCTACCTCAACCGATAAGGTCATGTCCTCGCGCAGAAAGGCGGGGGCCTGCTGCTCCAGCGCAAACTTCACCTCGATGGCACCGCGCTGGGCATCCACCGAGGGTGCGATGGTGAGCACACGCGCTGCAAAGCGCTGGCCCGCAAAGGCATCGGCCACCACCGAGGCCTTTTGGCCCGGCAGCAACTGGTCCAGAAAACGTTCGTCCACCTGTGCCACCAGCTGGGTGGGCCCGGCCAGCGCCAGGCTGAGCAAGGCCTTGCCAGGCTGCACGATCTGCCCGGGCTCGACGTCGCGCACCAGCACGCGGGCATCGGCCGGGGCTACCAGCGTGGTCTGCGCCAGGCGGGCCTGGGCCGCCACCGTGGCCGCCCGGGCCAGCGCCAGCTGCGCCTGCGCCTGGACCACGTCAGTGCCTGCATCGGCGTTGGCCTGGACCTGCGCCTGCGCGCTCAACTGCTGCGCCTGGGCCACATCAACGGCGCGCTGCTCCTCATCGAGCTGCGCGGCGCTATAGAACCCCTGGGCCACCAGCTGCTGCACCCGCGCCAGACTGGCGCTGGCCGCTTGCAGGTTGGCATTGGCCTGCGCGCGCGCTGCCTGTGCAGCACTGCGGCCGCTACTGCGCAGGCCCACCAGGCGGGACTGCGCCTGGCGCTCGGCCGCCACGGCCTGCGCCAGCGCCGCCGCGACCTCGTCGGACTCCAGCTGCACCAGCACGTCGCCCCGGCGCACCTGCGCGCCTTCTGTCACTTGCACCTGGGCCACACGGCCGGTGACGGTGCTGCCCACATCCACCCGCGACAACGTGGCCACGCGCGCCGAAAACTGCAGCGTGCGCACCAGCGGTGCCGACTGCACCAGCAGGGCATCGACCTGCGGACCACGCAGCGCCATCACCCCGGTGAAGGCAGCCACCACCAGCACGACAGCGCCCAACGCAACAGCAAACCAGCGCCTATTCACAAATCTGCCCTGGTTGCCATGCGCTGTGCCTTCCGTCATTCAGAAAACAGCCCGCCAGCCGCCTTGGGCGGCGCCACCCCCAGGTGTCGGAACGCCGCCAGCGTGGCAATGCGCCCACGCGGCGTACGCTGCAAAAAGCCTTGCTGGATGAGGTAGGGCTCGATCACGTCTTCGATGGTGCCCGCCTCTTCGCCAATGCTGGCGGCAATGTTGTCCAGCCCCACGGGGCCGCCATCAAAGCGGTGGATGACCGCCTCCAGCAGCTTGCGGTCCATCACGTCAAAACCCTGCGGGTCCACATCCAGCATGGCCAGCGCCTTGTCGGCAATGGATTTGGTGATGCGCCCGTCGCCCTTGACCTCGGCGTAGTCGCGCACGCGGCGCAGCAGCCGGTTGGCAATGCGCGGCGTGCCGCGTGAGCGGCGGGCGATCTCGAAGCCGCCTTCTTCATCCATGGGCGCATTGAGCAGTCCCGCGCTGCGCTTGACAATGCGCGCCAGCTCTTCGGCTGTGTAGAACTCCAGCCGCGCCACGATGCCAAAGCGGTCGCGCAGCGGGTTGGTCAACATGCCCGCACGTGTGGTGGCGCCCACCAGCGTGAAGGGCTGCAGGTCGAGCTTGATGCTGCGCGCCGCAGGACCCTCGCCGATCATGATGTCGATCTGGTAGTCCTCCAGCGCGGGGTAGAGAATTTCCTCCACCACAGGCGACAGGCGGTGGATCTCGTCAATGAAAAGAACGTCGTTCTTTTCGAGGTTGGTCAGCAGCGCCGCCAGGTCCTTGGGCTTTTCGAGCACAGGGCCACTGGTCTGGCGCAGGTTGACCCCCAGCTCAGCCGCAATGATGTGACTGAGCGTGGTCTTGCCCAGACCGGGCGGGCCAAACAGCAGCACATGGTCCAGCGCCTCGCCCCGCTTCCTCGCCGCGCCGATGAAGATCTCCAGCTGCTCGCGCGCCTTCGCCTGGCCCACGTACTCCTGCAGGAGCTTGGGGCGCAGCGCGCGCTCGATCGCCTCCTCCTGGGGCGATGCGGGCACGGCCGAAATGACGCGTTTTGCGGGGGCGGGGGCGAAGTCGTCGGTCTGGATCGTCATGCAGTCCTGTTATTTTTCGGGCCAGACGTAGAACCCGATGCCTTCTTCAACGTACTGCTGGCTCATGTTGGCGTTGAGGTAGCTGCGTTCTGCAGGGCTGGCAGTATAGAAATAGGTTCCCACGGTGCGGTTGCGGAAGCGGTAGACAGGCACGGCACCATTGCCCGGAGCAGCCTGTCCCCACCATGCAGTGGCTTCAAGCTGCACGGACGGGAATGCCTGGCGCAGACCGTCTCGCTCCGCAGGGTTTGCCGTGTAAATGTGCAAATTGCGCGCCAAATCAACCAGACGGTACACCGGGAACAGGTTGGCCCCCTCAATGGGATACGCATAGAAGATCGTGCCTTCGTAGATGAAGTTCGATCCAAACTGTTTGATCAGAAGATCCCGCTCACCGACGTTGCTGGTGTAGAAATGCTCCAGGCCAGCAATGTTGTAGAAGCGATAGACAGGCACCCGCCCCGTGGGGCCAGTGGGTGGCGTGGCAGACGACAGCCAGTTCTTGAGCGCTGCGTTGAACGCCACGTCAAAACGGCCATAGTAATCGGGGACTGTGGTGGCCGTGCAGCTGGAACCGCCGCCGTAGAGCGTACCGATCACATGTGTGCCACCCTTGAACAAGGCCGAGCCACTGCTGCCACCTTCGGTGGTGCCCTGGGTCCAGTTCACCTGGTAGTAGTTGCCCGTTGTACCGCTGCACTGGAACTGGGTTTCACTGGTGGGAGTGCAGGAAATCAGGCTGTTCAACGTACCCAGGCTGACCTTGAGCAGGTCGCCCCGGGGATGGTGCAGACCCACCACAGATGTACTCAAAGCCTGGGTGCCCGCATCCCAACCGGCAAAGACGGCCCCTGCAGGAGGTGTGTCGTTCAGCTGCAGCAGGGCCATGTCCATGGCACCCGAGGCGTAGAGCAGCGATGCGCCGTTGACGCGCTGGATGGTGGCACTCGACAGGGTGCGGCTGTTACACGTTGGCGAACGGAAAAACCAGTCGGTCTGCAGCGAGGCAGCTTCGGACTGCTTGGAGATGCAGTGGTTGGCCGTCAAGAAATACGGCGTGCCAGAAGACCGGCTGTCATTGAGCAATGTGCCCGTGCACAGATAGGTGTTGGCACCGGACGTGAACAACATGCGCGCCACGGCATTGCGCTCGGTCGCATAGGTGTCGTAGCAGGTGGCATCCAGGTGGCACGAAGCCGATTCGTTGATCTTGGTGGAGAGTTCTGCCTCCGTAGGGATCGACAGGTTCTCGAAGATGTGCGACACGCGCGGCACCGAGATGTCCACCGTACTGGCATCCGCACCTACGGGCAGCTCCAGCTCCAGCGTGGCCTCGTCCGATCCGGTATCTGGCGTCCACCAGGTCTGGCCGTCCAGGGTGGTGTCGCCCGCCTGCGCATTGCGCTCAATGCGCTGCAGCACTTCCTGGCCGGAAATCTGGAACACCTTGGAGGCGTTGGCCTGGCTGTACACACGCAGCACTGTGCCTTGTGGCAGCGCCTTGACCACTACGCCCAGGCGCAATCCGTACGCACCTTCGGCCGAAAAACTGATAGCAGCCACCTTACCGCCAGTGGCGGTGGGCTTCCACTGCAACTGCTGCTGTGTCTGGGCTGCGGCGCGGGTGGCCACCACATCGCGCGCTGTACCCACCTGGCGTGGGCCGATACCGCCACCCAGCGAAGCCGTCTTGGATGCATCCAAGGCTCCCAGGCTCACCCGGGAAGGCGTGGGCGCTGTGACAAGCGCGCTGCGGGATTTGATGTTCGAGACACCTTGGTCCACGCTGGCGGGCTGCACCCAGCCATCCACCATCAGCACAGAGGCCGCCTTTTGCGCGCTGGCCTCGGTACCGCTTCCGCCGCATCCGGCCAACAAGGCAAGCGCCGCACCCCAGGCAACGCCCATCCGCCACATCATTCCATTTTTCATTTCTTTCCCTCGCTCCGGTCAAAACCGCCATTGAACACGAAAACAACTGCCGCAACAAACCCGCAAGTGCACTACCTGGCCAACGCCTTCAGCGCCAGCTTGATGCCATCGCTCACACCCACCTCTGGTGGCAGGGCCTTGAGGGCCGCCGCAGCCTCTTTGTCGTTGTAGCCCAAAGCCAACAGTGCCTGCAGAATGTCGGCCTGTGCATCGCTGGCAGCGGGCCCGTGGGCAGCGCCCATGTCGGCCCCCAGCTTGCCCTTGAGCTCCAGCAGCAGCCGCTCGGCCGTCTTCTTCCCAATGCCCGGCACCTTGACCAGGCGGCCAGCCTCCTGCAGCGTGATGGCCTGGGCCAGATCCGCCACGCCCATGCCGCTCAGGATGGACAGCGCGGTGCGCGGCCCCACGCCCGATATCTTGATCAGCTCACGGAACGCCTGGCGCTCGGGCGCCGTGGCAAAGCCATACAGCAGCTGCGCGTCTTCGCGCACAATGAACTGGGTCAGCAGGCTCACCTTTTCGCCCACAGCGGGCAGGTTGTAGAACGTGCTCATGGGCACATTCACCTCATAGCCCACGCCATGGCAGTCCAACAGCACCTCGGGGGGATTCTTCTCCAGCAGGGTGCCGGTCAATTTGCCTATCATTGATGTCCTTTGCCGCGCACTGCGGCGATCCAACGGGAATTATCCGCGTGATCCTGCGCCACACCTTCACCCCCCACAACAACACCCGGCTCACGCACCTGTGTGGCCCGGCCGACGCGCACCTGCGCACCATCGAAGTGGCCCTCTCGGTGAGCATTGCGCACCGGCACGAGCAGTTCAAGGTGGACGGCCCCAAAGCGAAGGCCACGCAGGCGATGGAGCTTTTGCAGGCGCTGTACGAGATGGCCGAACGCCCGATCACCGAGGACCACCTGCAGCTCATGCTGGCCGGAGACTCCGCCCTTGTGGAGGCGCCCGAAGGCGCCATCGTGCTCAACACCCGCCGGGCCGACCTGCGCGGCCGCACGCCCACACAAAACCTGTACCTCGAAAACATCGCCAGCCACGACATCACCTTTGGCATCGGCCCTGCAGGCACCGGCAAAACCTATCTCGCCGTGGCCTGCGCCGTGGATGCGCTGGAGCGCAGCGCCGTGCAGCGCATCGTGCTGACCCGCCCAGCGGTCGAGGCGGGCGAGCGCCTGGGTTTTCTGCCCGGCGATCTGGCACAAAAGGTAGACCCCTACCTGCGCCCGCTGTACGACGCGCTGTACGAACTGATGGGCTACGACAAGGTGATGAAGGCCTTCGAGCGCAATGCGCTGGAAATCGCGCCGCTGGCCTTCATGCGCGGGCGCACGCTGAACAACGCCTTCGTGATCCTGGACGAAGCGCAGAACACCACGCCCGAGCAGATGAAGATGTTCCTCACCCGCATCGGCTTTGGCGCCAAGGCGGTCGTCACAGGGGATGTGAGCCAGATCGACCTGCCCAAGGGAGCCATGAGCGGCCTCATCGATGCCGAGCGGGTGCTCAAGCGGGTGAAGGGCATCTCCGTCACCCGCTTCACCACGGCCGACGTGGTGCGCCACCCGCTGGTCGCGCGCATCGTCGATGCCTACGACGCACCGCGCCGCGCCCCGGCTTCTCGCAGCCGGGACTAGAACTATCATTTTGATAGCTTTCAGCGCTTATCCATCAAGCGCTGGCGGCCAAAAACAGCAAAAATGTCTTTACACCAACTCTCTCTGTCGCTGCAGTTCGGCAAGTTTGAAGGCGCGACCGCGCACCGCGCCGTGCTGCCACGCCACAAGGTCACCCGCTGGATTCGCCACGCGCTGGCCACCGATGCCGAGATCACCGTGCGCATCGTGGGCGCCGAAGAAGGCCAGCAGCTCAACCGCGAGTACCGCAAGAAGGACTACGCCACCAACGTGCTCACCTTCGACTACACGCAGGAACCCGTGGTGACCGCCGACCTGGTGCTGTGCGCCCCTGTGATCGAGCGCGAAGCGAAGGAGCAAAACAAGAGCCTGGAAGAGCACTACGCCCACATGCTGGTGCACGGGGCGCTGCATGCGCAGGGCTGGGATCACGAGACCAGCGAGGAGGACGCGCAGGAGATGGAGACCTACGAGACGGACATCCTGCGCGAGCTGGGGTTTGAAGACCCTTACGCCACTGGTACATAGCTCCTCTGTTGCGGGGGGGTGCACTCAGCCCCAGTCTTTGGAACCCAGACCAAAGCGCCCCAGAAACAAAAGGTATCAGTTTCTTCTGTTCCCTCTTCTGTTCCTTTACCAGATGGTATAAAAGTTGCCAACTTTCAGGGAGTTGGAAATAATGCACTTGCCAAATGTGAAGGCACTGCGCAGGCTGCTGCGCACCTTTCAGTTCAGTACAACGTACGTTGTTGCTGCTTTGGCGATCAGCGCCTGCGGTGGAGGCAGCGGCGATGCGTCCCTGGACAAAGCAACCGCCCCCTCAGGGTTCTCGGTCAGCTACGACACCAAGGGCTACCTGTTCCACTGGAGCGCCACGGCAGGCGCCACACATTACGAACTGGTGGAGGACCCAGACGGCCTCGGCCCCTTGCCCGAAGCCCAGGTGGGTGGAGCCATCGCCCCCAACAGCTACGCGCACAGCCTGGCCGCACAACTGTTGTACGAGCGTGTGAACGCCAGCTACCGATTGCGCGCCTGCGATGCCAGCGGCTGCAGCGCCTTCACCAGCGCCGTGGTGCCCGACCTGGCCAAGGCCATCGGCTACTTCAAGGCCAGCAACAGCACCCAGGGCAAGGGCTTGTACGGCGCCAGCGTTACGCTGTCAGCCGATGGCAGCACCCTCGCGGTGGGAGCCCCGGATGAAGGCAGCAAATCCACCGGCATCAACGGCGACCAGGCCGACAACTCCCTGCGATCCGCCGGAGCCGTGTATGTCTTCACGCGATCCTCCGGCAGGTGGAGCCAGCAGGCCTACATCAAGGCCAGCAACAACCGGGAAGCCCGCATTGTGGGCGGCAGTCCGCTTTCCACCGCCCGGTTTGGCGCCAGCGTTTCGCTCTCGTCCGATGGCAACACGCTGGCCGTGGGTGCACCCGACGAGTCCAGCAACGCCAGAGGCGTTGATGGCGACCAAACGAATGCCCAGACCCCCGGCGCAGGTGCCGCCTACGTTTTCACGCGCAGCAGCGGCGCCTGGAGCCAGCATGCCTACGTGAAGGCCAGCAATACGCTGGCCAAGGCCGATATCGTGGTTGGCCTCGGGGTCTTCGGCGTGCGCAACCCCGCCCAGTTCGGCAGCAGCGTGGCGCTGTCCGCCGATGGCCGCGTGCTAGCGGTGAGTGCGCCAGGCGACACCAGCAATGCCAAAGGGATCAATGGCAACCAGCAAGACACGTCCGCGCCATTTGCTGGCGCCGTGTACGTGTTCGCCCGCACCCCCGCCAGCTGGGCCCAGCAGGCCTACATCAAGGCCAGCAACACGGCCGAACAGACCCAGTTCGGCAGCGCCCTTGCGCTGTCGGAAGACGGGCGTACGCTGGCTGTAGGGTCCAAAAATGAGAACGGCGCTTCCACCGGCGTCAACGGCGACCAGAGCGGCTCCGACACCCTCTTCTCAGGCGCCGCCTACGTATTTGTCCATAACGGCGACGGTCAATGGAGCCAGCAAGCCTACGTAAAATCCAGCAATGCGGATGCGTACGACTCCTTCGGCTACAGCATTGCCATGTCGGCCGACGGAAACACCCTGGCCGTGGGTGCGCCCAAGGAGTCCAGCGACACGGACGGGATCAACAAGGCACCCGGTCCGCGCTCTCTGATAGGTGCTGGCGCCGCCTACGTGTTCACACGCAGCAACTCCAATTGGAGTCAGCAGGCCTTCATTAAGCCCAGCAAAGCCGGTGTCAATGCCGCGTTCGGATCGAGCCTCGCGTTTTCGGCCGACGGCAACACGCTGGCCGTGGCTTCGACGTCTGAAGCCGGCAGCGGCACAGGCTTCAACGCCAACCAGGCCGAGCTGTCGGCCGGGGCCGCAGGCGCCGCATACATATTTCAGCGCAGCGGCAGCGCCTGGACGCAGAAGGCGTATGTGAAGGCCAGCAACACCGACCCCCTGGACCACTTCGGTGCCAGCATTGCACTGTCTGCAGATGGGACCACCATGGCCGCGGGTGCAACGGGCGAAGGCAGTCTGGCTACGGGCATCCAGGGCAACCAGGCCGACAACAGCGGGGCTCCCGTCATATCCGCCGGGGGCATGGCGGGCGTTGGCGCGGTGTACCTGTACTGACCACGGAGAGACCCACACGCACCATTCCGCCGGACAGCAACACGCCATCATCCCCAGGAAACCCACCATGCTATTGATCCCCCGGCGCCTGAGCGCCTTGTTGCTCGCTGCGCCCCTGGCTTTGGCTTTGACGGCCTGCGGTGGCTCCGGCAGCGCCGAGCCCTCCAATCCTGCGCCCTCAGGCCCCGTGTCCCCCACGGGCTTCACCGTGGGCTATGACGTCAAGGCCTACAACTTCAGCTGGAACCCCAGCACCAACGCCACACGGTACGAACTGTTCGAGGACCCCGATGGCGCAACAGGCTCCCAGCCAGAGGTGCAGATCGGGGGCGCACTAACAAACACCGCTTACGCACACAGCCTGACATCCCAGTTGCTGCAGGAGCGGGTGAATGCCAGCTACCGCGTGCGCGCCTGCGATGCCAGCGGCTGCGGTGCCTTTACCGCCGCGCTGGTGCCCGACCTCACGAAATCCATTGGCCAGATCGAGCCCAACCACACTGGCCTATCGGCACGATGGGGCAGCAGCGTGGCCCTCTCTGCAGACGGCAGCACCCTGGCCGTGGGAGCATCGGATGACAGCAGCAGTGCCACCGGTATCAATGGGGACGCGACGAATACCGCGGCGCCCGGCTCCGGTGCTGTGGTGGTATTTGTGCGCAGCGGTGGCAGCTGGATTCAGCAGGCGTACATCAAGGCCAGCAATACCGCCTCCTATACGCTGTTTGGTTTCAGCGTGGCTCTGTCGGCCGACGGCAATACGCTGGCCGTGGGCTCCATCTGGGAAAGGGGTGGTGCCACGGGTATCAATGGCGACCAGAGGGACACATCAAAGCCGGGCAGCCCTGGAGCAGCGTACGTCTTCACCCGCAGCACCAACCAATGGACTCAGCAGGCCTATGTAAAACCGAGCAACACCGGCGTGGCCCAATCGTTCGGATGGAGTGTTGCGCTTGCGGCCGATGGGAACACGCTGGCCGTAAGCGCGGTAGGTGAATCCAGCAACGCCACGGGGATCCATGGCGATCAGACCAATTCCATGATGCCAACCGCCGGGGCCGTTTATGTGTTCAGCCGTTTTGAGAACACCTGGAGCCAGCAGGCGTATGTAAAGGCAAGCAACACCGAGCAGACGCCCGAATACGTGACGATCCCGGGGTTCACCAATGTCATCGCCAATGCACAGCAATTTGGCACCAGCCTGGCCCTGTCGGCCGATGGAAACATGCTGGCAGTGGGTGCACCGGGCGAGCGCAGCGCGGCAACGGGCGTCGACGGCAACCAGGCAGACCGCTCCGCAAACAGGGCGGGGGCCGTGTACCTATTCACGCGAAGCAGCAGCGTCTGGAGCCAGCAGGCCTACATCAAGGCCAGCAATACCGACGCCAGCGACTTTTTCGGTTATCGCCTCGCCCTTCCGGGGAACGGTGCAACGCTGGCTGTGAGCGCGCTGGGCGAAGCCAGCAAGGCCACAGGCATCCAGGGGGTACAGAGTGACAACTCTGCACAAGGTGCCGGGGCCGCCTACGTCTACACGCGCGGCAGCAGCGGCTGGAGCCAGCAGGCCTATATCAAGGCCAGCAATACCGATACCGGGGACGTGTTCGGCAATGCCCTGGCGCTATCGTTTGACGGCAACACACTGGCCGTGGGCGCCCCCCAAGAGGCAAGCAGCGCCACCGGCATCAACGGCGACCAGACCGACAACACCGTCTGGCAGGCCGGAGCCGCCTATGTCTACCGCCGCGATGGCAGCACCTGGAGCCAGCGCGCCTATGTGAAACCCGGGAGCACCAAGAGGTCGCTCGCCTTCGGCCGGACCCTGGCCTTGTCGGCCGACGGACACACGCTGGCTGTCGGGGCCGACAACCAGTACGACGGCGCACTGTACCTGTACTGACCGCGCCCAGAGAAAGAAACACCAATGCTTTTGATCTTCCGCCCCCTGGGCACCATGTTGCTCTCCGCGACGCTGGGGCTTGCTTTGACCGCATGCGGCGGCTCCGAGCCCTCCGGACCCGAAGTCCCTGCTGGATTCACCGTGGGCTACGGCGTCAAGACCTACAGCTTCGGCTGGAACGCCAGCGCTAACGCCACGCGGTACGAACTGTTCGAGGACCCCGACGGTGCTGCAGGCCCTCAGCCCGAGGTGCAGATTGGTGGCACGATCGGCAGCACCTCCTATGCCCACAGCGTTGCATCCCAACTGCTGCATGAACGGGTAAATGCCAGCTACCGCGTGCGCGCGTGCGACGCGAGCGGCTGTGGCGCATGGACTGCCGCCTTGGTGCCCGACCTGACCAAGGCCATTGGCTATTTCAAGGCCAGCAACAGTGGCGAAACGGATGGATACGGGGCCAGCGTTGCACTCTCGGCCGACGGCAGCACCCTCGCAGTGGGCGCGCCCGGAGAGGCCAGCAAGGCGACCGGCGTGGAGGGCGCCCAAGCCGACAACTCCGTCCCCGGTGCGGGCGCTGTCTATGTGTTCACCCGCTCGGCCAGCGGCTGGCGCCAGCAGGCCTACCTCAAGGCCAGCAACACGCGAACCATTCCCATCCCCGCGCCGTACCCCGCGTCGATGGGTCGAGCGCTGTTTGGCACCAGTGTCTCGCTGTCTGCCGACGGCAACACCCTTGCCGTGGGCGCCCCTGGCGAAGCCAGCAACGCCCGCGGCATCAACGGCGATCAGAACAACACGCAGGCGCCCGGTGCCGGGGCGGTGTACGTGTTCCAACGCACCGGCGATACCGCCTGGGCGCAGCAGGCGTATGTAAAGGCCGACAACACCGTCGCCGCCACCACATACCGGCTGGATGTACAGGGCTACTACTACCTGAACTCCGCCCACTTTGGCAGCGGCGTGTCCCTCTCGGCCGACGGCAGGCAACTGGCTGTGATTGCCCCCAGGGCTTCTGAAGAAGCTCTGTCCGCCGGTTCCCCTACAGTGTTTGCGCGGGCCGCGTATGTGTTTTCGCTACAGGACGCTGCCTGGCGGCAGCAGGCCTACGTCAGCACGCCCCACGCTTCCGGCTTCGGTAGCGCCTGGAACGTGGACTCCAGCATTGCTATGGCTGCGGACGGCCGCACGGTGGCACTGCGCAGCTGGCCGGATGAAGATCTCCTGGTGCTTGCCAACGACGGTGGCACCTGGAAGCAGCAGGCGCGCCTTCCCTTGCCGGGCGTGCGGATGCGCGGCTTCGTCGTGCCGAGCACGGCCCTGGCGGCCGACGGCAACACGCTGGCGGTGAGCACCGCAGACTCCGCCCTGGTGTTTGTGCGCAACCAAGGCGCCTGGACCGAGCAGGCCGCGCTGCGGCCGAGCGCCCGCCGGGACGAGTACCTCACCCTGGCGCTGTCGAGCGACGGCAACACCCTGGCCGTGAGCACCTGGGCTGATGCCAGCGGTGCCACCGGTATCCAGGGTGACCGGGCGGACACCTCCGCGCCCGACGCCGGCGCCGTGCACCTGTACCAGCGCAGCGCCGCCGCATGGACACAACGCGCCTACCTCAAGGCCAGCAACACCAACCAGGGCGACCGCTTCGGGCGCAGCGTGGCGCTGTCGGGAGACGGCCGCACCCTGGCCGTGGGCGCCACCGGCGAAGACAGCAAAGCCACCAGCATCCAGGGCGACCAGTCCGACAACAGCAGTGCCGACATCACTCCAGGCATGGAGCCCTACTCCAGCTACGGAGCGGTGTACCTGTACTGACCACAAACTGGCGCCGTGCTGCGCAAAACACCTGCAACCGAAGGCAGCCCAATGGGCCCCTAGGCAGCCGCTAGGATCGGACACGGGAGTGACCATGTTCGAGACCACCTTACTGCTGACCTCCGCCTTCCTGGCGGGCGCCCTCAACGCCGTCGCCGGAGGCGGCAGTTTTCTGACCCTGCCCGCACTCGTCTTCACCGGCGTGCCGCCCGTGGTGGCCAATGCCACGGGCACGGTGGCCCTGCTGCCCGGCTACATGGCCGGCGCATGGGGGTTCCGTGAAGACACGGCCCCGCCGCCGGGGCTGTCGATGCGCCTGTTGGTGGTGCTCTCGCTCATCGGGGGCGCGGGCGGGGCCGCGCTGCTACTGGTCACACCCGACGCCACTTTCCGCCGCGTGGTGCCCTGGCTGCTGCTGGCGGCCACGGCGCTGTTTGCCTTTGGCCCGCAGCTGCGCAAGGCCATGGCAGGGGGCAAACCCTCCACCGCCAAGGCCACGGTGGGCGTGCTGGCGGTGGCGGCCTATGGCGGCTATTTCAACGGCGGGCTGGGCATCCTTCTGCTGGCGCTGTTCGGCCTGCTGGGGCAGACGAACCTGAACGCCATGAACGGCCTCAAGAACTGGGTGTCGGCCCTGCTCACCGCCATTGCCGTGCTCATCTATGCGGCAGGTGGCGTGGTGCTGTGGCAGCAGGCGCTGATGATGATGGTGGCCGCCACCGCAGGCGGGTATGGCGGTGCACGCGTAGCGCGCAAGCTGCCTGCTAACGTGCTGCGCTGGGGCATTGTGGCTACCGGGCTGGTAATGGCCGCTCTGTTCTTCTGGCGGCAGTGAGCGGCAGCCCCCTGCCGTCCTCGTCGGCATCTCCATCCTTTCCTGCGGACAGCGGCCGGCCATCACCGCGTGCGCTGTGGGCCATGCTGCTTGCGCTGCTCAGCGGGTTTGCACTGAGCCAGGCCTTTCGCACCACCACGGCCATGGTGGCCCAAGGACTGACGGCGGACTTCGGGCTCTCGCCAGGGTCGCTGGGCGCTTTTGCGGGGCTGTTTGGCCTTTCCTTCGGCGTGGCCCAGTTGCTGATGGGCGTGGGGCTTGACCTGTACGGCCTGCGGCGCACGGTACTCACGGCGTTTCCGCTGGCGGTTGCGGGGTCGGCGCTCTCGGCCACCGCGCCGACCTACCCCTGGCTGATGGCAGGGCAACTGCTGATCGGCGTGGGCTGCTCGCCCGCGTTTCTGGCCTGCACGCTGTTCATTGCACGGCATTTTCCAGCGGACCGGTTTGCCTACCTGTCGGGCGTGGCGATGGGTGTGGGTGGCCTGGGCCTGCTGTTCACCGGCACGCCGCTGGCCTGGCTGGTGCAACACGGCGGCGGCTGGCGCACGGGTTATGCCGTGTTGGCGGTGCTCAGCGCGCTGTCGTGGCTGCTGATCTGGCTGCGCGTGCACGAGCCCACTCCGCTGGTGCCGCCCCCGGCGCAGCGCGAAACCTGGGGCCAGGCGCTGCTGGGCTTTGGCCAGCTGCTCACCGTGCCGCACACCTGGGGCATTCTGCTGCTGGGCATGTCGGGCTACGCCGCATTTTTGTCGCTGCGCGGCCTGTGGCTGGCACCGCTGCTGATGGACCGCTACCACCTCTCGCTGGTGGACAGTGGCAACGTTGCGCTGGGGCTCTCGCTGATTGCCCTCTTCGCGCCGGGTCTGGGCGGTCGGCTGGACCCGGGCATCGCCCGCCGCAGGCGCTGGATCGGCAATGCCTCGCTGCTCATGGCGAGCCTGTTCATGGTGCTGGCGTTCCTGCACGGGAGCGCTGCGGCCAGCGTGGTGCTGATTTCGCTGATGGGCCTGCTGTCGGGCTATGGCGTGCTGCAGTACGCCGATGTGCGGGCCTCCTATCCGCCTACGCTCACAGGCCGGGCACTGTCGGCCTACACCATGGCAATGTTCCTGGGTGTGGCGCTGATGCAGTGGTTCACTGGCATCGTCGCCACCTGGGCGCAGCGCCAGGGGTGGGATGCCTACACGGCCGTCATGCTGGCCATTGCCACCTGGCTGGCGCTGGCGTCGGCAGGGTTCCGGGGGCTGCCGGTGTCGCCCTTGGTTTCTCTCGAAAACAAGAGGAAAACAAAGCCATAGCGCTTATCCATCAAGCGCTGAATGCTATCTTTTTTGACCATTAAACCCCTGCAGGAGGTATCCGCAGCGGGATGGTCACCGGGCCGTCATTGATGAGGTGCACCTGCATATCGGCGGCGAACTGGCCCGTGGCCACCTCGGGGTGCGCCTTGCGCGCCTGGGCAACCACATAGTCGTACAGCCGCCGCCCCTCATCGGGTGCAGCCGCCTGGGTGAAGCTGGGGCGGTTGCCGCCGGTGGTGTCTGCCGCCAGCGTGAACTGGCTGACCAGCAGCAGGCCGCCACCGGTGTCCTGCACGCTCTGGTTCATCTTGCCTGCGGCGTCCGAAAAAATGCGCAGCTTGAGGATCTTGGCCAGCAGTTTGTCGGCCTCCATCTCCGTGTCACCGCGTTCGGCACACACCAGCACAAGCAGGCCTGCGCCGATGGCGCCCACGGTCTGCCCGTCCACCTCCACGCGCGCTTCGCGCACACGTTGCAATACGCTGATCACTTCACGGCATCCTTCACATCGTCGCGGGGGTCGTCGAAATGCGCTTCCACATCGGTGGGCAGCAACTCAATGGTGGCGCGCAGGCCGGGCACGGCGGTCATGAGTGCGCGTTCGACCTGGCCGCGCAGCTCGGCGGCGTGCCGCAGGGTCCAGTCGGCGGGCATGTGCAGGTGCATGTCCACAAACTGGCGCTGGCCCGCACGGCGGGTGGAGACATGGTCAAACCGCACGGCACCGGGCGCCTGCGATAGCACAAACTGCTGCAACGTGGCGTCGATGGTGGCCTGCACCTCGGGCTCTACCGCTGAATCCATGAGGCCCTGGGAGGATCGCCACACCAGCTCCACGCCCTCTTTCAGGATATTCAGCGCCACTGCAATCGCCGCCAGCGCATCCAGCCACAGCCAGCCCGTGAGGGCCGCGCCCGCAATGCCCACCAGCACACCGGCCGAGGTCCACACGTCGGTGACGAGATGGCGCGCATCGGCCTCCAGCGCGATGGAGCGGTGTTCGCGCGCCGAGCGGAACATCACCCAGGCCAGCAGTCCGTTCAGGGCCGAGCTGAGCACCGACAGGCCCAGGCCCCAGCCCACCTGCTCGATAGGTTGCGGGTCGAACAAGCGGTGCCCGGCCGCCCACAGAATGCCCGCCGACACCCCCACGATGAGGATGCCTTCGAACCCTGACGAAAAATACTCAGCCTTGTGGTGGCCGTAGGGGTGGTCGTCATCCGCAGGCCGCGCCGCCACGGTCACCATGGCCAGCGCAAACATGGCGCTGGCCAGGTTGACAAACGACTCCATCGCATCCGACAGCAGGCCCACCGAGCCGGTGACCACCCAGGCCAGCGTCTTGAGCGCGATGGTGACCCCCGCCACCGCAATAGACGCCCACAGCAGGTTGCGGGGTGTGAGCCATTGGTGAGGCTTTGGAGCAGGGTTGGACATGGATGGAGGTATTGGAGGAGGAGCGCTGAAGAACCGAGCCGGAATTACACCAGAGCGGCCTTAAGACCCGCTTTACGCCGTTCGCTCAGACAGCGCTACCTTCGGCGAAGCGCGTCCCGCGCAAGCCCCCATGCCAGAATCCGCGCATGACCCCGGCATGGCGCCGCCGCCTTCCTTCGTACCGCACCCTGCATCTCCCCAGCCTGCTGCTCTGGGCCGTGGTCGCATGCGCAGGCGCCAGCTGGCTGGCCGTCGCGCGTTTGCAGCAGCTGCACGCAGCGTTCGAGACCGACGCGCGCATCGTGCACCGGCTACTGAGCCAGCGTGTGGTGCAGCACGATGCCATCATGGCCACGCTGGCGTTGCTGCAGCCCACCGCTGCAGCGAGCAACAGCACCGACGCCGCATCCCCCCTGCCCCGCCTGCCTTCGGTCTACCCGCAAATTCTGGCGGTGCTGCAGCGCACAGCGCAGAGTGATTGGCCCCCCGCACTGCAGGCAGAACTGGCGGCCGCTGAAGCCTCCTCACGCCGCACCGGCCATGCGGCCATGGCAGGGCTGAAACTGCCCGCAGGCCGCTATCACCTCGTGCTGGCAGGCACGCCCGCCAGCTACGCACTGCACATCGACCTGCGCAGCACCATTCCCATGGACGAGTGGCCCATGGACAGGTCCACCAGCCCCGTGCGTGTGACGCTGGAGCGCGATGGCGAGGCTTTCGTCGTACAGCCGGGCCGATCCGACGTGGGCGCCTGGAGCCGCACCTACGACTTTCACAAGCTGTTGGCGGCACAAAGCCAGCCGCTGGACGTGGTGGCCCGCCGCAGCGTGGGCCTGCACGAGCTGCCGTGGTGGGGCATGCTGGGCTGGTGCGTGCTGACCGCTGCGCTGTGGGCTGCAGGCCGCGCACTGTGGCGCCAGCGCGTGGCCCGCCAGCGGGCCGAAGAGCTGCTGCGCCTGGGCCAGGTGGCACGCCTGAACACACTGGGCGAACTGGCCGCCGGCATGGCGCACGAGTTGAACCAGCCGCTGACGGCCCTGCTGTCCAGCACCCAGGCCGCCCAGCGCCTGCTGGCCGATGAACCGCCCGACCTCGACACCGCCCAGACGGCCATGGCCCGTGCGGTGGAGCAGGCACGCCGCGCCTCCACCGTGGTGGGTCGCCTGCGCCGCCTGGTGGAGCGCCCCGACCTGGCGGGCCAGGCCCAGCCGCTGGCGCTGCCCACGGCCGTGCACGACGCGCTGCACCTGCTGGAGCCCGAGCTGGCCCAGCGGGGTGTGGTGCCCAGCGTGACCACCGCCCCCGACCTGCCCACCGTGCTGGCCGAGCCTGTGGCCCTGCAGCAGATCATCCACAACCTGCTGATGAATGCACTGCAGGCGCTGGAACAGGTGCCAGCCACCGAACGCCAGCTGCACATTGCCATGGCGCGCACCGATACCGGGCACGTGGCCCTGTCGGTGCGCGACCACGGCCCGGGCATACCACCCGAGGCACGCCAGCGCCTGTTCGAGCCGTTCTACACCACACGCACGGGCGGGCTGGGACTGGGCCTGACACTGTGCGACAGCCTGGCGCAGGCCATGGGCGCGCAGCTGGCCCTGGCGCCTGAGGCCACTGCGCCAGCCCAAGAGCTGCGGGGCGCAGAGTTTGTGCTGACCCTGCCCACTGCACCGCCCGCCCATGACCGATAGCGCGCCATCCCTCTCGCCCCTGATCCACCTGGTGGACGACGATGCCGCCGTGCGCGACAGCCTCTCCCTGCTCATCAGCACCGTGGGCCTGCGCGTGCGGGCCTGGGCCGACCCACAGTCCTTCATGGCGGGATTTGACCGCGCCAGTATCGGTGCCATCGTGCTCGATGTGCGCATGCCCGGCATCAGCGGTCTCACGGTGCTGGAGCAGCTGCTGGCGCAGGGCGTGGACCAGCCCATGATCCTGCTGACCGGCCACGGCACGGTGGAGATGTGCCGCCGCGCATTCAAGGCCGGGGCGGCGGAGTTTCTGGAAAAGCCCGTGGACGACGAAGTGCTGATCGAAGCCTTGCAGAACGCCGTGCGCCAGCATGTGCGATCCCGCGAGCGCCACCAGGCCGACCAGCAGGCGCGCGAGCGCTTCGCGCAACTGTCGGCCCGCGAGCGTGAGGTGCTGGGCTTGATCGTCGAGGGGCTGACCAACAAGGAAATCGGCCGCGCGCTGGAGCTGTCGCCCCGCACGGTGGAAACGCACCGCGCCAACCTGTTTGGCAAGCTGGGGGCGGAATCGCTGGCGCAACTGATACGGCGGTATGCGGCGCTGGTGGATGCGGCATCCTGAGCAGCTTTGCCAAGGCCTTCCGTAGTTCTACGGAGGCCCGCGCGTAGCCGCCCGAATGGCTGAAACCCGCAGCGTTTTCTACAGTTCTCCCACGGCGCCACAACGGGTGGCACCGACGTCAAAAACACCGGAGAACACCATGCAAAACCGCCTCGCCACCATCGCCGCCTTCACCCTGTCCCTGATCGCCACAGCGGCCAGCGCCGAAGGCGTACGCACCGAAAAGAACATCTCGCTGGACCTGGCCACGCAGATCGCCGCGCAAACCGTGGCCACCTGCACCGCCAACGGCTACGCCGTCACGGCCACCGTGGTGGACCGCGCAGGCACCGTGCGCGCTGTGCAGCGCGCCGACAACGCCGGCCCCCACACGCTGGAAGCCAGCCGCCTGAAGGCCTACACCTCGGCATCGGCCAAGAACACCACGCTGGCCATGATGGAAGGCGCGCAGAAAAACCCCGCTGCAGCCAACCTGGTGAACATCCCTGGCTACCTGCTGCTGGGCGGCGGCGTGCCGGTGAAGGTGGGTAACGAAGTCATCGGCGCCGTGGGCGTGGGCGGCGCACCCGGTGGTCACCTGGACGAGCAATGCGCCGTGGCCGGCATCGCCAAGGTGCAGGATCTGCTGAAGTAACCCCCCACCCACACCTGCAACGCACGCCATCGGAGACACCCATGAAGCACTGGAACCTTGTATTCACACTGGCCGCTGCACTGGCCTGTGCCACCACGGCCCAGGCCCAGGTGCCTCCGACGGCTGCCGAAACAGCGGCCTACCAGGGCGTGCATGCCGCTGCGGCGCGCGGCGACATGCCTGCGCTCACCAAGCTGATCGCGGCACGGGCCGATCTGAACGCCCGCGACGCTTACGGCCGCACACCGCTGCATGTGGCCACATACGCTCGGCAGGCCGAAGCGATCCGCACCCTTGCCAAAGCAGGCGCTGGCCTGGATCTGCTGGAAAACGACCGCTACGACGCCGTGACCATTGCCGCCGTGGCCGACGACGAGGCTACGCTGCGCGTGCTGCTGCAACTGGGCGCCAGCGCCAAACAGGTGACCAGCCGCTACGACGGCACGGCGCTCATCGCCGCTGCCCACCTGGGGCACGACGGCGTGGTACGCCAGCTGATCGCCGCTGGCGCACCGCTGGACCATGTGAACAACCTGCACTGGACGGCGCTCATCGAGTCCATCGTGCTGGGCAACGGCGGCCCGCGCCACCAAGCGACCCTGCACGCCCTGCTGCGGGCGGGATCGAGCCAAACGCTGACCGACCGGCAGGGCAACACGCCGCTGCAACTTGCACGGCAGCGCGGCTTCAGCGAAATGGTGCGGATGCTGGAAGAGGCAGGCGCCAGGTAAAGAGACGGCGGGTGCGGGAAGCACCCATGCCAATGCCCCCATACGCACTTCGCTTCAGCGGTACAGCTCGGCGCCCGCCATGCGCACCTTGTCGGCGCGCGCCGAGCCCAGGGCCTCCACCACCGGCTCCCACACACTCGCGTAGGCGGGCATGGCGTGCGGAGCAAACGCCGTATGGGGCCAGTCCGAGCCCCACACCAGCCGCTCACCCATCAGCCCGGCCACGCGGCGGATCGCGCCGTGCAGTTCGGCGTAGGGCGCCACAGCCTGCAGGCGGTACCAGCCCGACAGCTTGACCCATGCCCCCAGGTCGGCCAGCCTTGCCAGCGCCTGCCAGGCCGCATCGTCCTGCGCCAAGGCGGCGTGCATCCCCGCCAGATGGTCCAGCACACAGGGCAGCCCCGTTTGCGCATGCAGCTGGGCAATCTGCGCGAGTTGTGCGGGTGCTGCATACCACTGCACATGCCAGCCCAGCGCCTTCAGGCGGGGCGCCAGTGCCTGCATGGCCTGCGCCCCGTTGCCCACGGGGGACACCAGATTGAAACGCACGCCGCGCACGCCCAGTGCGTGCATGGTGTGCAGTTCGCTGTCGGCAATGTCGGTATCCACCACCACCACCGCGCGGTGCCGACCCGGTTCGCGCGCCAGGGCGTCGAGCACCAGCCGGTTGTCGGTGCCGTACACGCTGGGCTGCACCAACACGAGGTGGCCGACGCCCAGCTTCGCGGCTTCTGCCTCAATGCGTTCGAGGGGCTGGTGCGCAGGCTGGTAGTGCCCGGCCTGGACCGGGGCGGCGGCATCAAACACATGGACGTGCGTGTCCCATCCCTCCAGGGCATCCCGCAACGGTGTGGATGTGGCCAGCGCACCCATGGGTCAGCCCACCACGATCTTGCGCTCGCGGATGACCTTGCCCCACTGCGCTTGCTGGGCCTGGATGAACTTGCCCGCACTGGCCTGGGTGGCATCGGGAAAGGCATCGCCGCCCAGCGCGCGGATGCGGCCCAGCACCTCAGGGTCTGCCAGCGCCTTGCGGATGGCGTTGACCAACTGCGTGCGCACCTCGGGCGCAATGCCCGCCGGAGCCAGCACGGGGTTCCACTCCAGCACTTCGTAGTCGGCGACACCGGCCTGCGCCATAGTGGGCACATCGGGCAGCGAACGGGCGCGCACGGCGCTGGTCACTGCCAGCGGCCGCAGCTTGCCCGCCTGGATGTGGCCCAGGGACGAGGCCACATTGGCAAAGAACAGCGGCACCTGGCCGCCCATCACGTCGTTCATGGCAGGGCCGCCCCCACGGTAGGGAATGTGGGACAGCCGCACGCCTGTGCGCTCTTCAAACAACGCCCCCGCCAGATGCTGGGCCGAACCATTGCCGGACGACGCATAGGCCACGTCCTCGGGCTTGGCCTTGGCGCGTGCGATGACCTCCTTGACGGAATTGGCACCGAAGCCCGGGTGGCACACCAGCACGTTCGGAAAGGTCGCCAACACGGCCAGTGGCACAAAGGCCGTGTTGCTGTCGTAGGGCAGCTTGGGGTAGAGCGATGGATTGACAGCGAACGACGATGCATCGAGCAGCAGTGTGGTGCCATCCGGCGTGGCGCGGGCCCCCGCCGATGCGGCCAGCTGGCCGCTGGCGCCGGGCTTGTTGTCCACCACCACGCCTTGCCCCAGCGCCTCGGCCATGCGAGGCGCGATGATGCGGGCCATCAGGTCGGCACCGCCGCCTGCCGGGTAAGAGACAACCAGGGTCACGGTGCGTCCGCCGCCCACGCCCGCTGCGCGGGTGTGCACCCAGGGGGCGGCCAAGGTGGCGCCCACGGCAGCCAGCGCCGCGCGGCGCGACAGACCAGGGGGGTTCAGAGGATCGGACAGATGGTGCATACAGGTCTCCTTGGTTGAGTTTTCAGGCGTTCAGGGGGACACGCAGGAAGCTGGCGCCCCAAGTCCAGCAGGGGGTGTGGAACTGGCTTGCCAGGCCACGGACACCCCCGCGGTTGTCGTTCATGTAATGGTCACGGTGTAGTGAAAGGCATGGGCATCGCCGCGCGTGGTGCGCCATTCGACGCAGCGCCCGCCCAGGTCGTAGGCGGCCCGTTGCACCACCACGCCCGGATGGCCTGCGGCCAGCCCCAGGGGGATGGCCTGAGCGGCCGTCAGCACGGCAAAGCCAATGTCGTCCACGGCACGGTGCACATGCACGCCGCAGCGCCGCGCGAACATGGGGTACAGCAGGTCGTCCCATTCGGCGGTGCTGCCTTCGGCCAGGGGAGCAAACACATCCAGCGGCAACCACAGCTCTTCCAGCAGACAGGGCTGGTCGGCCAGCAGGCGCAAACGCTGCAGCCGCAGCACCATCTCGCCCGTGGCCAAGCCCAGCCTGCGGGCCACGGCGGCCGGGGCCGCCACGCGCTGGCGTGACAGGATGCGCGAGCGTGGCATTTCGCCACTGCCGCTGTCAAACCTAAAAAAGCGCAGCATCGACGCACCGGCAATCCCTTGGCGCACAAAGGTGCCCCGGCCGTGTATGCGTTCCACCAGGCCTTGCGCCACCAGGAGTTCCAGCGCACGGCGCATGGTGCCCAGCGCCACCTGGTGCTCGGTGGCCAGCAGGCTTTCTGCCGGCAGGGCCGAGCCGGGTGGCCACTCCCCGGCCACCAAGCGGGCACGCAGGGCGGCGGCCAGGGCGGCGTAGCGGCTCAGTCCCGGGGCACTGTCAAAGGCAACAACTTTGTGGGATGTGGTCATGCCAAGAACTATAGTCCTCTATAGGTCTTGATGCAATGCGCAGATGCCACAGGCGGCGTGAAAAAAACAGCTGCGGGAAGGATCCGCCGCCGGGCAGAACCTGATCGCTATCAAGTAGATAGCAACAAATGACACCCATCAAGCGCTGGCGGCATTTTTCACCCAAACTTTCACCTGCCACCAGCGCAGCCAGCCTCCGCGCAGCGGCGCTGGCCCCACGTGAGCGCCTCAGAGCTGAGGGTTTTTTAGCCGAGCCCGAAAAGCGCGCGAAAACGCCTCGGATCTAGGCGCAAAGCACAGCCACAGCTCGGGCTATGGCGAGCATTTGCAACGACGAGCCGGGGCGTTTTCGCGTGCAAGGCGCGCATGGATAAAAGACTCTCAGCCTCTCAGTCCGTGACGAGCCGCGCCTTCACGGTCTTGCCCTTCACGCGGCCCTGGTTCAGGCGCTGCGCGGCCTGCGCGCCAATGGCGCGGTCCACCGCCACGTAGGTCGAGAAGTCGTTCACATTGATCTTGCCGATCTGCTCGCGGGTGTAGCCCATCTCGCCGGTCAGCGCACCCAGCACGTCGCCCGCACGGATTTTTTCCTTGCGGCCACCGATGATCTGGATGGTGACCATGGGCGGCACCAGCGGGCCGCTGCCTGTGGGCGTGAGGTCCGCCACCGGGAACCAGCGCGACTCGCGGCCCTGCAGTTGCTCGATCTTGCCCACATAGCCCATCTCGTCCAGGCTGGCCAGGTTCAGCGCCAGGCCGTCGGCATCGCCCCGGCCGGTGCGGCCAATGCGGTGGATGTGCACCTCGGGGTCGGGCGTCACATCCACGTTGATCACGGCGGCCAGGTTGGCAATGTCGAGGCCCCGCGCGGCCACGTCGGTGGCCACCAGCACCGAGCAACTGCGGTTGGCAAACTGCACCAGCACCTGATCACGCTCACGTTGTTCCAGCTCGCCAAACAGCGCCAGCGCGCTGAAGCCCTGGGCCTGCAGCACCCCCACCAGGTCGCGGCACTGCTGCTTGGTGTTGCAAAAGGCGATGGACGATTCTGGGCGGAAGTGGTTGAGCAGCTGCGACACCGTGTGCAGGCGCTCGCTGTTTTTCACCTCGTACCAGCGCTGCTCGATCTTGCCTTCGGCATGCTGCGCCTGCACCGTGATCTGCTCGGGCGATTTCATGAACTGGGCGCTGAGCTTGGCGATGCCCTCAGGGTACGTGGCCGAAAACAGCAGCGTCTGGCGCTCCTTGGGGCACTGCTTGGCCACCACGACGATGTCGTCGAAGAAGCCCATGTCGAGCATGCGGTCGGCCTCATCGAGCACCAGGGTGTTGAGCGCTTCCAGCGACAGATGCTGGCGCTCCAGGTGGTCCATCACGCGGCCGGGCGTGCCCACCACGATGTGCGCGCCATGCTCCAGGCTCAGTGTCTGGGCGCGCAGCGGCACGCCGCCACACAGGGTCACGACCTTGATGTTTTCTTCGGCCCGCGCCAGGCGGCGGATCTCGGTGGTCACCTGGTCGGCCAGCTCGCGCGTAGGGCACAGCACCAGCGCCTGCACCGCAAAACGGCGGGGGTTGAGGTTGGCCAGCAAGGCCAGGGCAAACGCAGCGGTCTTGCCGCTGCCGGTGCTGGCCTGGGCGATCAGGTCCTTGCCCAGCAACGCGGGCGGCAGGCTGGCCGCCTGGATGGGGGTCATGGTGGTGTAGCCCAGCTGCTGCAGGTTGGCCAGCGTGGCGGGGCTCAGGGCCAGCGCGCTGAAATCAGTGCGGGCTTGGTTTTCTTTGGAGGTCATGGGCCGATTATCCGGCCCCGCCTTCACCAGCCGCTATGCCTGCAGGGCCAACACCCCCACAAAAGCCAGGGTGTGTGCCAGCACGCCCGGTGCCACGGCCAGCGCGTAGCGCCAGCCACCACTGGCCAGGGCCACCGCGCACTTGCTGCCTGCATGCACCAGCAGCGCGGCCATCAGGGCCTGCGCGATGGCGGGTGCGGCCGCGCTGTGCGGGCCGCCGCGCACCAGCACGGCCGCCGTGGCGGCATGCACGTCGGCCAGGGCCGCCAGCAGCGCGCCCGCCAGCATGCCCGCGTCGCCTTGCCACGCCGTGAGCCCCTGCACACCGGCCTGAATGCCAGTGAGCAGAGCAGCAATCAGCAAGGCATCGCGAAGCTTGAACATAGGGGTGTCAGGGGGTACGGCAACCGCCACCTCCGCACCGGCGTCCGTAGCCTTCGCAGACAGGTGCGCCGCGCCGCGCCCGCCCCACCATCCCACGGCGGACGCCACACACCCGCCCGCCAGCGCGGGCAGCCACAGCCGAGCCAGCCACTGCGGCTGCACGGTGGCGGCCACCACCACGATCTGGGCCATGGTGGCCACACACGACAGCACCGCTGCGCCTGCGTTGGTGCGCGCCGTGGCGCGGCCCGCTCGCACCTCCATACCCAGGCTGCCGATGGTGGCGGTGCTCGACACAAACCCGGAGGCCAGCGCCGACAGCGCCACGGCATGGCGCGCCTGCATCAGTCGCTTGGCCAGGTGCGCCAGCGACTGGATCACCAGCAGCACGATGACCAGGCGCACCACCACCTGCGGGTTCAGCACGTCTTGCCACAGGGGGGTGTTGGGGGCCAGCGGATACACCAGCAAAGCCAAGGCGGCCAGAATGAGCCCGCTGCGCACCTCGCCGGGCTGCAGCCACTGGTTGGAAAACTGGTGCAACACGTCCCGCAACGCCAGCAGCCCCGTCACCACCACCGCCAGGGCGGCGGCCAGCAACTGGTCGCGCGCACAGGTCACCCCGATCAGATAGGCCAGAAACAAGGCGATCTCGGTGGTGACGCCAGGGTCGCCAGAGCGGTCGCGCGCATAGGCCACCACCGTGAGGGCCACTACCAACACGGCCCCCACCACCACCAGCACAGGAACCGCCGTGAGCGCAGCTGCCGCGCCCCCCAGGGAAGCCAGGGTGAACGACCGCACCCCGGCCAGCGCCCGGTCGGGCCCCGCCCCTTTGCGACGCTCGCGCTCAATACCCATCAGCAAACCGCACCCCGCCGCGCTCGCCAGCACGGCCAGCGCTGAGGAAAAACCTCCGAACTCCTGCATGGAACTCCCGCACCTTTCCTGTCTTTTGTTCTTCTGGCAATGCCCCATGGTGACAGAAAGACCCACCGCAACCCACCCACCCGCGCAGCAAACTTGCATGGGGAGTTGCCCCAAGCCTTGCTGTCAGGTCTATCGGCTATAACAAAACCCATCAGCGCCTGCCCATGCAAGACCTCACCAACGCAGCCCCCACCCCCGGCCCCCGTGGCTCCAGCGATGCTTTGCTGCGGCTGATTGCAGACTCCGTGCCCGCGCTGATGGCCTACTACAACCTGCCCGGCCTGTGCTGCCAGTTCGCCAACCAAGGCTATGCCGCCTACAACGGCCACACGACCGAGTCCATCCTGGGCCTCACGGTGCAGGAGGCCATCGGCGACAAGGCCTGGCTGGCCATCCAGCCGCATGTGGAACGGTCCGCATGCGGCGAACATGTGAAGTACACACGTGAGCAGACTCTGCCCAATGGCGAGGCCCGCATGATCGAGGTCAACCTGATCCCGCACTTTGGCGCCAGCGCGCAGCAGTTGGGCTCGTTCGTGCTGATCACCGACATCACCGAGCGCTGGCGCGCGGAGCGCCAGGTGCGCCAGAGCGAAGAGCGCATGCGCAAGTTCACCGAGGCCACGGACGAGGCCATCGTGTTCCACCGCGACGGCATCATCACCGACGGCAATGAGGCACTCACCCGCCTGACGGGTTATGCGCTGCAGGAGGTGGTGGGGTTTTCCATCTTCCACTTCATCAGTCCGGAATGGAGGGCCGTGGCGCTGGACTACACGCGCACCGGGCGCGAAGACCCCTACGAAGTGACCATCCGCCACAAGGACGGTCATGTCATTCCCGTGGAGGTGGTGGGCAAGACCATGCCACTGCACCATGCCGACTACCGCATCGTGGTGGTGCGTGACATCACGGCCCGCAAGCAGGCCCAGGAACGCGAGGCCTTCATTGCGCTGCACGACACGCTTACGCAGTTGCCCAACCGCCACTTCCTGATGGAGCAGCTGTCGCAGGTGCTGTCGCTGGCCCGCAGGCGCCACGGCCGTGCGGCCGTGCTTTTTGTGAACCTGGACCATTTCAAGACGGTGAACGACTCGCTGGGCCACCATGCAGGCGACCAGCTGCTGTGCAACGTGGCCGAACGCCTGCGCCAGGGCGTGCGCGACGCTGACGTGGTGGCGCGGCTGGGCGGCGATGAGTTTGTGGTGGTGCTGACCGATGTGCAGGGCCCCGACGATGCCGCCCGGGTGGCCGACAAGCTGCTTGCGTCCATGCACGGCGTGTTCACCCTGGGTCAGGTGCCGCTGACGGTGTCCCCCTCCATCGGTATCAGCCTTTTCCCCGAACACGCCACCACCGGCGATGCACTGCTGCGCTGCGCCGATGCAGCCATGCACCACGCCAAGGAAAGCGGCCGCGGCAACCGCCAGTTCTACACCCCGAGCATGGAAGCCAGCGCCATCGACGTGCTGCAGCACGAGCGCCTTCTGCGCGAGGCCATTGTGGACAACGCCTTTGTGCTGCACTACCAGCCCCAGATCAGCCTGCAAGACGGCTCCCTGCAGGGGCTGGAGGCTCTGGTGCGCTGGCGCCACCCGCAGCGCGGCCTGGTGGGGCCGGACGAGTTCATCACCTTTTCGGAATCGCGCGGCCTCATCACCCCCATCGGCCGCTGGGTGATGCGCGAGGCCTGCCGCCAGCTCAAGGAATGGCAGGACGAGGGCCTGGCCCTGGTGCCCGTGGCGGTGAACCTGTCGGCCCTCGAATTTCGCCAGCGCGATGTCGCTGGCGAAATCGCTGCGGCGCTGCGCGATACCGGCCTGGCGCCGCAGTACCTGGGGATCGAGCTGACCGAATCCGTGCTCATGCACCAGACCGGCCAGGTGCTGGACACCCTCAATGCCCTCAAAGCGCTGGGCGTGGGCATCTCGATCGACGACTTTGGCACGGGGTATTCGTCGCTGGCCTACCTCAAGCGCTACCCCATCGACAGCCTCAAGATCGACCGGTCTTTTGTGGTGGACACGCCCGGCAACCCCGACGACGTGGCCATCGTCACGGCCGTCATTCAGATGGCCCGCAGCCTCCAGCTCAAAACCGTGGCCGAAGGGGTGGAAACCCCGGCGCAGGTGCAATTGCTCAAGGGCCTGGGGTGTGACCTGATCCAGGGGCATGTGGTGTCGGTGCCGCTGGATGCCGTGGCGCTCCAGCGCTGGATGCGCGATTTGCGGGTTTAAGAACCTGTTTCCGATCCCTTCCCGGTGCCGTCACACAGACACGTTCCCGGCTTGTGGACAATAGGGGCATGCCCCTCATCCCCGACTTCATCGCCCCCACCCGCCACACCGACCCGGCCGACGCACTGGCCCAGGTGCAGCGCATTTACCAGCAACAGATTGGCCACCTGCGCGACGCCATGCAGCGTTTTGTGGCGGGCGAAACGCCCGAAGGCGCCGTGCGCGCCTTCTACCCCTTTGTACGGGTGCACACCACCACCGTGGCGCGGGCCGACACCAAGCTGGCCTATGGTTTTGTGGAAGGCCCTGGGCGCTACGAAACCACCCTCACCCGGCCCGACCTGTTTGCTCACTACTACGCCGAGCAGTTTCGCCTGCTGCGCGCCAGCCACAACGTGGAGCTGGAAGTGGGCACCAGCGCCCACCCCATCCCGATCCATTTTTCGTTTGCCGAGCACGACCACATCGAGGGCACGCTGACGCCCGAGCGCCGCATGCTGATGCGCGACGTGTTCGACCTGCCTGACCTGGCCGCCATGGACGACGGCATCGCCAACGGCACCTGGCAGGCCCGCCCGGGCGAGGCGCAGCCGCTGTCGCTGTTCACCGCGCCGCGTGTGGACTACTCGCTGCACCGCCTGCGCCACTACACCGGTACGGCGCCCGAGTGGTTCCAGAACTTCGTGCTGTTCACCAACTACCAGTTCTACATCGACGAATTCGTGCGCCTGGGCCATGCCGAGATGGCCAAGCCCGACAGCGAGTACATCGCCTTCATCGAACCCGGCAACGTGGTCACCCGCCGCGTGGGGCTGAGCGCCGAGGCGGGCGATGACCTGGGTGCCGCCCCGCCCCGCCTGCCGCAGATGCCCGCCTACCACTTGGTGCGCAAGGACGCGAGCGGCATCACCATGGTCAACATCGGCGTGGGCCCGGCCAACGCCAAGACCATCACCGACCACATCGCTGTGCTGCGCCCCCACGCCTGGATGATGCTGGGCCACTGCGCAGGCCTGCGCAACAGCCAGCAGCTGGGCGACTACGTGCTGGCCCACGCCTATGTGCGCGAAGACCACGTGCTGGACGAAGAACTGCCCTTGTGGGTGCCAATCCCGGCTTTGGCCGAGATCCAGATGGCCCTGCAGCAAGCGGTGGCCGACGTGACAAAGATCGAGGATGCCGACCTCAAGCGCATCATGCGCACCGGCACCGTGGCCAGCACCGACAACCGCAACTGGGAGCTGCTGCCCGACAACATGCCCCAGCGCCGCTTCAGCCAAAGCCGCGCCGTGGCCCTGGACATGGAAAGCGCCACCATCGCCGCCAACGGCTTTCGCTTTCGTGTGCCCTATGGCACCCTGCTGTGCGTGAGCGACAAGCCCTTGCACGGCGAAATCAAGCTGCCCGGCATGGCCAACCATTTCTACCGCGAGCGCGTGGACCAGCATCTGCGCATCGGCATGCGCGCCATCGAGATCCTGCGCAACGGCGGGGTGGACCGCCTGCACAGCCGCAAGCTGCGCAGCTTTGCCGAGGTGGCGTTCCAGTAGCCGGTGCACACGCTGGCGATGAAGCTGGACTTTCTGACGCTCATGGCCGTCATGACGGCTAACCTGTTCATGGTGTCGGCGGCCCTGCCCGTCATCATGGGCCGCGACCTGAGCCGCGCTGCGCGCAACGCCCAGGCCAGCCTGCTGCTGCAGGCCCTGGCATGGGCCGCGATCATTGCTGCAGGCAGCTTGTGGGACCAGGCGTTTTCCACACTGGCCATGGCCTTTCAGGCCGCGTCCCATTGGACGCTCTACCGTGCACTGGAGGAGTGGCTGGGGCCACGGCCTCTGCGCAAACTTTTGATGGCGCTGGTGATCGCCATGCCGCTGGGCTACACCCTGGGATTTGGGCACTATGCCTGGCGCGTGGGTTGGTCCAACGGGCTGCTGGCTTTGATGCTGTGTGTGATTGCGCGCGCCACGCTGTACCCGAGGCTGCCCGCCAGCCTGCGCTGGCGCAGCCTGTTGCTGGGCACCTTGGTCACCATGGCAGGCTTCACGCTGGCGCGCGGGCTGCTGGGCGCTTTTACTGACCAGTACCCCAGTTTTCGTACGCCCCACCCTGTCAACCTGGCCGCAGCCCTGGCGGCCAACGTGAGCCAGGTGCTCGGCACCGTCGCCTTGCTGGTGGCCTGGCGGTCTGAAGCAGAACACAAGCTGCGTGCGCTGGCCATGACCGACGGCCTCACGGGCGTGCTCAACCGGCGCGGCTTCACCACCCAAGGCAGCAGCCTGCTGGCCCACGCCGCACGCCACCAGTTGCCCATGACGGCAATGATGCTGGACCTGGACCACTTCAAGCAGGTCAACGATACCCATGGCCACGAGGCCGGGGACCGCGCCCTGCAACTGTTTGCCCGACTGCTGGGCGAAACCTGCCGCAGCGGCGACCTGGTTGGCCGCCTGGGTGGCGAGGAGTTTGGTGTGCTCCTGTTGCACAACAGCGCACCCGCTGGGCTGGCTCTGGACCGGCGACTGCGCAAGCGTCTGCATGCCGCCAGCGTGGCAGAGCTGGGCTTTGCGCTGGACTACAGCGCCGGGATGGCCGTCCTGCAGCCGGGCGAAGCTGGCTTGGCCGAACTGATGGCCCGCGCCGACGGTGCCCTCTATGCAGCCAAGACGGCGGGCCGGGGGCAGCTGGTCGCGGCGGACTGAGGCAAGCAGTCCTCTTTTGATAGCATCAGGCGCAATACCCACTGGCGCCTGCGGCAGATTCTGGTAAGAATCCGCCCCCAAGCACCACGGACGCACTCGTCGCACACAATCCCTCCATGACCGCACTTTTTGAAGCCCTGCACCTGCGCAAACGGTATGGCGAGACCACGGTGGTGGACGACGTGTCCTTCGCGATTGCTCCCGGCGAATGCCTGGGCGTCATCGGCCCCAACGGTGCTGGAAAGACCACCACCATTCGCATGTGCCTGGGCCTGGCGTCACCGGATGGCGGCGAAGTGCATTTCACCTCCAAGCCCGGCACCGCACCGCTGCACATGCCACGCGATGCGCTGGCCATCAAGGCGCAGCTGGGTGTGGTCACGCAGTTCGACACCCTCGACCCGGACTTCACCTGCGCCGAGAACCTGCGCGTATTTGGCCGCTACTTTGGGCTGAAGGGCGCAGTGATGGACGAGCGTGTACCCCAGTTGCTGGAGTTCGCAGCCCTCACCCACAAGGCCGATGCCAAGCCGGGCGAGCTGTCGGGCGGCATGAAGCGGCGCCTGTCGCTGGCGCGCGCCCTGGTCAACAACCCGCGCCTGCTGCTGCTGGACGAGCCCACCACCGGCCTGGACCCACAAGCCCGCCACCTGATGTGGGAGCGCCTGCAACTGCTGCTGCAGCAAGGCAAGTCGATCCTGCTGACCACCCACTTCATGGACGAGGCCGAGCGCCTGTGCTCGCGCCTGCTGGTGCTGGACCACGGCCGCAAGATTGCGGAAGGCCGCCCGCGCGAGCTGATCGCCCAGCACCTGGAGCCGGATGTGGTGGAGGTGTTCGGCGTGGGGGCCGTCCAGATGTCCGAAGACGCCGCGCTGCGTGCCCTGGCCGCGCGCGTGGAGATCAGCGGCGAGACGGTGTTTTTCTACACCCAGAACGCGCAGCCGCTGCTGCAGGCGCTGGGGCAGCATGGCCACCTGCGCACGCTGCACCGGCCTGCGAATCTGGAGGATTTGTTCCTCAAGCTCACGGGGCGGCAGATCCGGGAATAGGGCCGGCGGGAGGGCCTGCCACCCGGCCCTGCCACCAGTTTTCAAGGTCTTGTGGCGCGCAAGGCTGGGAAAAGAGATAACCCTGCAGTTCGTCGCAGCCCAACCGGGCCAGCCACTGGGCTTGGTGGTCGGTTTCCACGCCCTCGGCCACCGTGCGCAGGCCCAGCTTTTGTGCCAGGGCCACGATGGCGTCCACCAGCACTTCGCCCCGGTCATTGCTCCCCAGGTCGTTGACGAAAGAGCGGTCGATCTTGAGCTTGCGCACCGGAAACCGCTTGAGCTGGCTCAGTGACGAATAGCCGGTGCCGAAGTCGTCGATGGCCAGCTGCACGCCCAGAGCGGTGAGGCGCTGCATGGTCTGCAGGGCCTCCTCCACGGGCTCCATGATCGAGCTTTCAGTGATCTCCAATTGCAGCAACCGGGGTGGGCACCCGGTGCTTTGCAAGGCGCGGGCCACCACCTGGTCCAGCTCGGGCTCCTGGAACTGACGGGCCGAGAGATTCACCGCCACCGGGATCTCCCCCCAACCGGCATCCAGCCACCGGCGTGCCTGCGCGCAGGCCTCGTTCAGCACCCATTCGCCCAGGGGCACGATCAGCCCCGTTTCTTCCGCAATGCCAATGAACTGCAGCGGAGACACCAGCCCACGCTCCGGGTCCGCCCACCGCACCAGCGCCTCCACCGACGACACGCGCCCCGTCCGCGCATCCATGATGGGCTGGTAGTGCAGGCGCAGCCCGTCGTGCTCGATGGCATGGCGCAGGCCCGCCTCCACCCGCAGGCGCTCCGTCAACACCTCCGTCATGTGCGGGCTGAAGAAAGCCAGCCGATTCCCACCCAGGTCCTTGGCGTCGTACATGGCCACATCCGCATTGCGCAGCAGGAGATCCCCGGAGTCCCCATCCTGTGGGAAGACCGCAATGCCCAGGCTGGTGCCCAGCAACCAGCTGGACGTGCCGGTCTCCACAGGCAGGGTCAGCGCCCGCACAATGCGCCGCGCCATGGGCTCCACCACCGCCGGGTCCGGCAGGTCGGGCAGCACCACCACAAACTCATCCCCTCCCGGCCGGGCCACTACATCGCCAGGACGCACACAACCCTGCAACCGGACCGCCACCTCCTTGAGCAAGGCATCGCCCCGGGCATGGCCCAGGCTGTCGTTCACCCCTTTGAACCGGTCCAGGTCCATGGCCAGAACGGCCACGCAGTGGCCCTGCTCCCGCGCCCGGTCCAACGCCGCATCCAGCCGCTCCGTGAGACTGTAGCGGTTGGCCAAGTCGGTCAGGGGGTCTCGCCGCGCCTGGCGCTCCAGCGTCTCCGTGTGTTGCGCGATGGACTGCTGCTGGCGCAGCAGGGACTCCGCCATCCGGTCCAGTGCCCCGGCCACCTGCCCCAGCTCTCCCGGGGGATAGGGTGTGCCAATGGGTTCGGCGTAGTTGCCAGCATCCATGCGGCCAATGGCGCGGATGGCGCGCATGGCATGGCGGCGCACCGCAAATTCCACCAACAGAAAAGCAGCAACGAACACGATGGCCGCCAACGCCAGCACCCCCAGCAGTGCGCGCCGGAACTGGCGCTCCACCGGGCCACGCAGGTCGTCCTCGGGCACGGCCAGGGCCAGACGCAGATCCGAGCCCTGTGCGCGCGGCAACTGGGCGCGCACCCAGACGCGACGCACGCCATCGGCCCCCTCCATCACGGCATGCCCTTCGACCGCTTGCAACATGAAAGTGCGTTCTGCGTCCCCCAGGGTCAGCGGCGCCACCTCCGGCCGGCGGAAGTCCATGACCACCGAACCGTCGGCATTCCATACCTGCAGATGCATACGCTCATAGCGCTGTGCATGCACCGTGGCCTGCCCGTAGTCCTGCATGTCGAGCGAGGCCAGCAGGATGAAACGCAACGCGCCTCCCGCATCGCGCACCGGGTAGGCCACCTGCAGCACCCCCTTGCCAGTCAGGCGGCCTATGACCGCTTCCAGCACCGGCCCGGAGGCCGTCAGCGCACGCTGAAAGTAACTGCGGTCCCGCAGGTCCAGGGTACGGCCACTGCGCAGCGAATCACAGAACAGGGAGCCATCGGGCTGAATGGTGAGGATGCCGGTGTACTGAGGATGTTCCTTGAGGACATCTGCCAGGAAATCAGAGCAGGCGGCCTTGTCGCCCGCTGCCAGCAGGGGTACGCGCCCAAGGCCAAACAGGAGTTGCCCGGTACCAGCGATCTTGTCGTCCAGGTCGCTGGCAATGATGCCTGCCCTGGCCACCAGCCGGTCGCGCGCCTGTCCGGTGGTGGCCACCCGGAACTCCAAAAGCAACCACACCAGGGCCGGCACAGGCAACAAAGAGGCTGCCAGCACCAGCCACAGGATCCGCGCACTCAGGCTCACAGGGGTTTCTCCTTCAGAAGCGCCGTCGTCGCACCGGCCCGCCGCAACTGCGGCCGCAGGCTATCAGGCCACGCGGGGCCTGACCTTGCTCGCCGCCAGCTTGGCGTTCGCACGCGCCGTGTCCACATTCTGAGCCCGCGCCAGCGCCACGCCCATACGGCGCTTCACAAAACTCTCGGGCTTGCCGAACAGGCGCAGGTCGGTGCCGGGCACACGCAGGGCTTCTTCCACGCCGTCGAACACGATGCCCTGGGCTTCCACGCCGCCATAGATCACGGCGCTGGCGCCGGGATTGCGCAGGCTGGTGTCCACCGGCAGGCCCAGGATGGCGCGGGCGTGCAGCTCAAACTCGCTCTGGTGCTGGGTGCACAGCGTGACCAGGCCGGTGTCGTGCGGGCGGGGGCTCACCTCGCTGAACCAGACGTCTTGGCCCTTGACGAACAGCTCCACGCCAAACAATCCCTGGCCGCCCAGGTTGTTGGTGACTGCCTTGGCGATCTGGCGCGACTTTTCGAGCGCAGCGGGGTGCATGGGGTGCGGCTGCCAGCTTTCCACGTAGTCACCGCTGACCTGCACGTGCCCGATGGGGTCGCAGAAGTAGGTTTCGATCTGGCCATCGACTCCCACGGCGCGCACGGTGAGCTGCGTGATCTCATAGTCAAAGTCGATGAAGCCCTCGACGATCACGCGGCCATGGCTCACGCGGCCACCGGCCATGGCGTAGTCCCAGGCCTTCTTCACGTCATCAGGCCCGTCGATCTTGCTCTGGCCTTTGCCGGAGCTGCTCATCACGGGCTTGACGATGCAGGGATAGCCGATGCCTGCATCAATCGCGGCCTGCAGTTCTTCCAGCGAATTGCAGAATTTGTAGGGGCTGGTGGGCAACCCCAGCGTCTCGGCCGCCAGCACGCGGATGCCTTCGCGGTCCATGGTCAGGCGCGCTGCGCGGGCCGTGGGGATCACGCGCACGGTGCCCGCGGCTTCCAGCTGTTCGAGCATGGGGGTGGCGATGGCTTCGATCTCGGGCACCACCAGGTGGGGCCGTTCGGCTTCGATCAGCGCCTTGAGCTGGGCCGGGTCGCTCATAGTGATAGTGCGCGCGTGGTGGGCCACCTGCTGGCCGGGGGCGTTGTCGTAGCGGTCTACGGCAATGGTTTCCACCCCCAGGCGCTGCAGCGCGATCAGCACCTCCTTGCCCAGCTCGCCCGAGCCCAGCAGCATGACTTTGGTGGCATGGGGGGACAGAGGGGTTCCGAGGGTGGTCATGGTGGGGGCTTTCGAGAAGGTGAAAAAGTCGGTAAATGGCGGGACGCAGGCGACTTTAATGCACCCGGGCGCAGAACTTGCAATCGCCCTGACATGCCCCCACCGCCCATGCCCTCCCCTTCCAGCACGGCCCGCTCGCACAGCCCCACCGACTGGCGCGCCCAGGAGCTGCTGCTAATGCGCGAAGTGATGCGCCTCATCGGCCGCAGCCTGGCGCCCGGCCTGGTGCTGCGCGAGATGCTGCACCTGATGAGCGAGCTGCTGGGCCTGAACCGGGGGCGCATCGTGCTGGTGGACGACGCCCCTTGCGCCGCTGGTGCGCCGCGCACGGCCTCCATCCAGCACGCCTACGGCCTCACCCAGGCCGAGGCAGGGCGCGGGCGGTATGCCTGGGGCGAGGGCATCACGGGCCGCGTGCTGGCCACAGGGCAGCCCGCCATCGTGCAGGACATCGATGCCGAGCCCTTGTTCCTGACACGCGCAGTGGAGCGCAGCCAGCTGCCGCCGGAGACGGTGGCCTTCATCGCCCTGCCCATCGAGGTCAACAACGCGCCCATTGGCGTGCTGGCCTGCCACCGCATCCGCAGCCGCCAGCGCCACCTGAACGACGACCTGGCGGTGCTGCGCGTGCTGGCCACGCTGGTCGGGCAGCTGCTGCAGCTCGAAGCCCTGGTGGCCGAGCAAACGCGCCAGCTGGAGGCGCGCAACGCCGTGCTGGCCAACGCCCTCAACACCAAAAGCGCGCGCTACGGGCTCATTGGCAGCTCACCGCCACTGCTGCAGGCCCTGAGCGAGCTGGAGCGCGTGTCGCAAACCCAGGCCACCGTGTTGCTGCTGGGCCAGTCGGGCACGGGCAAGGAGCTGTTTGCGCGCGCCGTGCACCTGGCCAGCGGGCGGCGCGACCGGCCTTTCATCAAGGTCAACTGCTCAGCCATTCCGGACGCGCTGTTCGAATCTGAACTGTTTGGCTACGAAAAAGGGGCGTTCACGGGCGCCAGCACAGCCCGCGCGGGCTGGTTCGAGCAGGCCGACAGCGGCACCATCTTTCTGGATGAGATTGGCGAGCTGCCGCTGGCCATGCAGTCCAAACTGCTGCGCACGCTGCAGGAGGGCACGCTGGTGCGCCTGGGTGGGCAGCGCGAGGTCAAAGTCAACGTGCGCCTGGTGGCAGCCACCAACCGCGACCTGGCACAGGAGGTGGAGACCGGAAACTTCCGGCAGGACCTGTACTACCGCCTGAACGTGATCCCCATCCGCCTACCCTCGCTGGCCGAGCGGCGCGAGGACATCCGCGCGCTGGCGCTGCACTTTGTGAGCCGCGCGAACCAGGCGCACCAGCGCAATGTGAACCTGTCGCCCGACGCGCTGGCGCGGCTGGAGGAACACCCCTGGCCCGGCAATATCCGCGAGCTGGGCAATGTGATCGAGCGGCTGGTGCTACTGGCCAATGACACGCTGGTCACACGGGCTGAGCTGAATCGGTTTCTGCCTGCCACGGCCGTGCCTTTGCCGCCCCCACCGCCACCTGTTCAGCAGGTCGGAGGGAAGACGCCTCTCGTCGCTGCAGCGCCGCTGGTGCGCGACTACCACCCGGCACAGTCCCACAGCGTCCAGGTGCTGCAGGCCGCGCTGGCCGAACACCAAGGCAACCAGTCGCGCGCAGCGCAGAGCCTGGGGCTGACGCTGCGGCAGTTCAGCTACCGGCTGCGCAAGGCAGGCTTGAAGTAACGCCACACACTGTGTCGACAATTTGTAGACACAGTGTTCAACGCCTGCCCTGTACTCTCAGCCCAGCGATGAGACCGCCCACAAAATACTACAAAATTGATAGCTGTTAGCGCTTTAAAGATAAGCGCTAGCGGCCAATTTCATTCAAGTTTCTTTGTATCCACCCGCTCTGGCACACCTGTTGCGATAAGGAGGAAAGGCATCCCGCCCACCACCGCATCGAAAGGTTTCCCATGAGCACCGTGACCGCCTCTGCCTCCGACGCCGTCCTCATCTCGCCCACCCAACTGCAGGCCCTGCAAGCCGCAGAGCCTGTGGTGCTGATCGACACCCGCGACGCCGACACCTACGCCCTGGGGCACATCCCCGGCGCGGTGAACCTGCGCGAAACCTTCACTTACCTGGCCACCTCCACGCCCCAAGGCCTGCAGGAGCTGAAAGACACCTTTGCCGCGCACCTGGGCGCCATCGGCCTGTCGGGCGCCGAGACGGCCGTGTTCTATGAAGATGCGCTCAACAGCGGCTACGGCCAGTCGTGCCGGGGCTACTACCTGCTGACCTGGCTGGGCTACCCCAAGGTCAAGGTATTGAATGGCGGCTACTCGGCCTGGAAGGCGGCAGAGCTGCCCGTCTCCACCGAGGCCGTGGTGCCCACCCCGGCCATCTTCCCCACCAACCTGGCCACCACCGATGTGATGCTGACCAAGGAAGACGTGATCGAAGCCCTGGGCACCGACACCGTGCTGCTGGACGTGCGCGATGTGGACGAGTGGATTGGCGACAGCTCCAGCCCTTATGGCAAGGACTTTGCGCCCCGCAAGGGCCGCCTGCCGGGCGCCAAGTGGCTGGAGTGGTACCGCTTCATGAAGCCCTCGCCCCAGGGTCCGGTGTTCAAGTCGCCCGACGAAGTGCGCGCCGAATGCGCCACGGCGGGCATCAGCCCGGCGGACACGGTGTACCTGTATTGCTTCAAGGGCGCACGCGCGTCCAACACCTTCCTGGCGCTCAAGCAGGCGGGCTTTGCCGATGTGCGCATGTACTTCGGCTCGTGGAACGAATGGTCGCGCGACGACAAGCTGCCGATCGAAAGCGGGCTGCCGCTGGTCAAGTTCCCCAAAAAGCCTGCTCTGGCATTGGCCGCCTGAGCCCCGTGCGTTGTTGCAGCGGGCGTGGCCCGCTGCGAACCCTGTCCTTCTTTTTTTGCATTCCCTTCTCTTTCTCCAAGGAACACCATGTCCACCGATCTGCTGGAACCCTCTGCCCCCGTCACCACCGTGCACACGCACTTGCGCCCCATCGACCGCGACGGGCTGATGGCCTTTGCCGACAAGGGCCGCAACAACCCTGCCAGCCGGGGTACCAACAAGGTCCATACGGTGATGGAGGGGCAGTACCGCTCGCTGAGCTATGTGGGCAACCATGCGCCGGTGGTGGTGGACGAGCCCCTGCACCTGTTCGGTCAGGACACGGCACCTGCGCCCGGCGAGATCGTGCTGTCGGGCCTGGGCGGCTGCCTGGCCGTGGGCATCACGGCCGTGGCCACCTGGAAGCAGGTCAAGCTCAGCAAGATCGAGGTGTTCATGGAAGGCGACATCGGCAACCCCGCCGCCTGGGGTGCGGGTGGCGCATTGCAGAAGACGCCGCCGGAGATGGGCTTTCAGGCGATCCGCGTGAAGGTGCTGGTGGAGGGCGATGCACCGCGCGAGGTACTGGACGAGATCGTGCAGCACGCCAACTTCTACTCGCCCGTGGCTAACAGCATGCGCAACCCCATCCCCTTCGAGATCAGCCTCGCGGACTAAATAGCCCCGCAACCGAGCCCGCCCTGCGCACCCAAGGAGCCCCATGAACCCCGCCGACCTCCCTCCCCAACTCCACCTGGACGGCGCCCTGCGGGGCGATGCGCTGCTGGCCGCCGTGCGCGAGATTGCCCAGGGCCCGCTGGCCGCGCAGGTGGAGGCGATTGACCGCACCGGCTACTACCCCTGCGCGGAGCTGCAGCAGCTGGCCGCCGTGGGCGCGATGAGCGCGCACCTGGACAGCACGGCGGGCCCGGCCGACTACGGCCTGGCCATCCGCGCCATGGCCGAGGCCTCGCGCGTGTGCGGCGCTACCGGCTTCATGATGTGGTGCCAGGCGGTGTGTGGGCTGTACCTGCAGCAGTCGGGCAACCCCACGCTGATGGGCGATGTGCTGCAGCGCCACGCCAGCGGCGCAGGCATGGGCGGCACGGCGCTGTCCAACCCCATGAAGAGCTACGCGCAGATCGAAAGCCTGCTGCTCAAGGCCACGCCGGTGGAGGGCGGCTACCTCGTCAACGGCACCCTGCCCTGGGTGAGCAACCTGGGGCCCGACCACTACTGCGGCGCGATTGCGGCGGTGGTGGAGGCCGACGGTGCGGCCAGCCAGCGCGAGGTGATGTTCCTGCTGCGCTGCGACGCACCGGGCGTGGAGATGCGCGAATGCCCCAGCTTCTCCGCCATGGAGGGCACGGGCACCTATGCGCTGCGGCTCAAGGACCATTTCATCGGCACGGCCGACACCATGGCCGACCCCACCCGGCCTTTCATCGCCCGCATCCGCGCTGCGTTTGTGATGCTGCAATGTGGCATGGCCGTGGGCATCACCCAGGGCGCCATCGACTCGATGTGGGCGGTGGAGGCCCAACTGGGCCATGTCAACCAGTTCCTGGAAGACCGGCCCGACGCGCTGCAGGCCGAGCTGGATGCACTGACTGCACGCGTCATGCAACTGGCCCAGACCCCGTTCGACACGAGCACCGACTTCTTCATCGACGTGCTGGACGCCCGTGCCCATGGCGCGGAGCTGTGCCTGCGCGCCGCCCAGTCCGCCCTGATGCACCAGGGTGCGCGCGGCTACCTCATGAGCTCGGACGTGCAGCGGCGCGTGCGCGAGTCGCACTTTGTGGCCATCGTCACGCCCGCCATCAAGCACCTGCGCAAGGAGATCGCCCGGCTCAGCACCGAGGAGATGCCTGGATGACGCCCGCCCTCCCCACCGCCACCACGCCGTCGGTTGCCTCCGAGTTCGTGTTGAGCGCGGCATCGCAGGCGCTGTGCGATGCGTTTGCCGACGCGGCCGCCCAGGCGCCCTGGCAAAGCTACATCTGCAACGCCTGCGGCTACGTCTACCACGAGGCCGACGGCGACCCCGATGGCGGCCTGCCGCCCGGCACGCGGCTGGCGGATATACCCGACGACTGGGCCTGCCCCTTGTGCGGCGTGACCAAGGCCGATTTTTCGCCGTACGAAGCCCCCACGCTGGAGGCGCTGCGGGCGCAGGCCAGCGCAGCGCCAGCCGCCTCCCTGCGCGTGCGTGGCGAGCCGGGAGTGGTCATCGTCGGCGCGGGCCGTGCAGGCTGGCAACTGGCCGAAACCCTGCGCCAACACAGCGCCACGCTGCCCATCACCCTGGTGACGGCCTGCGCGGGCGACCGGTACGACAAGCCTTTGCTGTCGGTGGCCATGGCGCGCCAGCTGGACCCGCTGGCCCTGGTGTCCGAAACCGGTCGCGATGCGGCGCACCGCCTGGGCGTCACCCTGCTGGCCCACACCCATGCCGTGCGCATCTGCGCCGACACCCGCCAATTGCGCACCACGCGGGGCGTGCTGCGCTACGGCCACCTGGTGCTGGCCCACGGTGCGCAGGCCGCCTTGCCTCCGGGCTTGCCCGCCAGCCTGTGCTGGCGCATCAACCACCTGGACGCCTACCAGCGCCTGCGCCAGCACCTGGGCGACCAGCCCAAGGACGTGCTCATCATCGGCGCGGGCCTGGTCGGCAGTGAGCTGGCCAACGACCTGGCACTGGGCGGCCACCACATCACGCTGCTGGACACGGCCACCGAACCACTGGCGCGCTGGCACGACCAGCAGGCGGGCCCGCAGCTGCTGGACGCCTGGAAAGACCTGTCCATCCGCTTTGAAGGCGGTCTGCAGGTGGAGCAGGTGGAACGCGTGGGCTCGCGCTACCGCGTCTCCACCACCAGCGGGCGGCGTTTTGCGGCGGACGAAGTGGTGGTGGCTGCAGGCCTGCTGCCCCCCCACCGCCTGGCGCAGAGTGCAGGGCTTGACTGGACCCATGGCATTGCGGTGGACGCAGGCACGCTGCAAACCAGCGTATCCCGCATCCATGCACTGGGCGATTGCATCAGCATCGACGGGCAGTGCAGCCGCTACATCGAACCGATTGCCCGACAGGCTCGCACGCTGGCGGCCGCCATCCTGGGTCAACCGGTGGCCCCCTATGAGCACCGGGCGGCCGTGGTGCGGGTCAAGACCACCACCCAGCCACTGACCCTGCATTGAGGCAGCCTCGGGCCCGGGCGGCAATCTTGACCGGGCTGGCATCGGCAAAAAATTTTTGGCATCCACTGCATCCAAACGGCGTTTTCGTGGGTAGTACCTACAGCAGCGCATCTTGTTGCTGCTGTCCTATCAACCCACAGACCAGAGAGAAACGCCATGACCATCCACACGTCCCCCATCTCCCGCCTGCTACCCCTGACGGGCGCCATTGCCGCCGCCGTGCTGCTGAGCGCCTGCGGTTCGATGATGTCGTCGTCCTCCAAATCCATGTATTCGCAGGACAGCCTGCCCGACAGCATCAAGGTGCCGGCTGGCAACAAGGTGGCGATGGAAACCGTGGGCGTGGGCGAGATCACCTACGAATGCCGCGACAAGGCCAACATGCCCGGCCAGACCGAATGGGTGTTCGTGGGCCCCAAGGCCGTGCTGAATGACCGCAGCGGCAAACAAGTGGGCACCTACTACGGCCCACCGGCCACCTGGGAGTCGAGCGATGGGTCCAAGCTGACAGCCACCCAGCTGGCCGTGGCGCCATCGGGCACGGGCAACCTGCCCTACCAGCTCGTCAAGGCCAACCCCGCCATGGGTTCGGGCGCCATGACCGGCGTGACCTTCATCCAGCGCGTGGCCCTCAAGGGCGGCGTGGCACCCGCTGCTGCCTGCACCACCGCCAACAAGGGCGAGCGTCAGATCGTGAAGTACCAGGCCGACTACATCTTCTGGAAGGCCGCGTAAACCACGCACACGCAATCCCCTGCCCAGCGGGGGCTACCGCCAGGCGGTGGCGGGTTTGCGGCTACGATGCGCCCACTCTTTAGACGAGGCCCCGCTGCCTGCACACCGTGCCCGACACCCCTGGCGATTTTGACTACGAAGCCGCTCTGGCCGCCTGCGCAGCGGGCGACCGGCAGGCCATGCACCGCCTGTACCAACAGGAGGGCGCGCGGCTACTGGGCGTTGCGCTGCGCATCGTGCGCCAGCGGGCCCTGGCCGAGGACATCGTGCACGATGCCTGCGTGAACATCTGGACCCGCGCCGCCAGCTACGACCCGCGCCGGGGCAGCGCACGCGGCTGGATCTACAGCGTGGTGCGCAACCTGGCCCTGAACGCCGTTCGCGACGCGGGCCGCCACGTTGATGTGGACGACACCACCACCCAAGCCCTGGAGGCCGACATGTCTGTGCAGGCCCACCATGAGGTCGAGGAAACCTTTGCGCTGAACGCCAGCCTGGGCCGCCTGCAGCATTGCCTGGAGGCCCTGGACCCCGCGCGCCGCAACTGCGTGCTGCACGCCTATGTGGACGGCTGCTCGCACGGAGAAATTGCGGAGCGCCTCGGTGCGCCGCTGGGCACCGTCAAGGCGTGGATCCGGCGCAGCCTGGTTTCGCTGCGGGAGTGCATGGCATGACCGACGTGCGCAACACACCGTCCACCCCCTCGCCGGAAGACCTGAGCGTGCTGGCCGGCGAGTACGTGCTGGGCACCCTGCCCGCTGCCGAACGCCAGGGTGTGCAGCAACGCCTGCCTGGTGACAAGGCACTGCAACAGGCGGTTGCCGAATGGGAAGCCCGCCTGCTGCCGCTGACCCAGCTGGCAGAGCCCATCGCGCCGCCCGCTGCCTTGTGGGCGCGCATCGACCAGTCGCTGCAGGCCACCAGCGCGCAGCCGGTTGCGACACCCGTTGCCGCCCAACCCCGCGCAAAAACCGAGCGCAAGCCATCCGTGCGCTGGTGGGACCACCTGGGCCTGTGGCGGGCCCTCGCCGGCTCGGGCTTTGCCATGGCGGCGGTGCTCGCGGCAGTGCTCGTCACCCGCACCGCCCCAGTGGCCGCGCCGCCGCAGTTCATGGTGGTGCTGGTCGCGCCGCATGACAAGGCCCCGGGCTGGGTGGTGCAGGCCAGCTCGCCCCGGCAGATCAGCCTGATTCCGCTGGGTATGGCCGAAGTACCGGCCGACAAGGCCCTGGAGTTCTGGACCAAGGCCGACGGCTGGAGCGGCCCCGTATCGCTGGGCCTGGTGCAGCCCGGTCAGCCCCTGCAGATCCCGCTGGACAAGCTGCCGCCGCTGCAGCCCAACCAGTTGTTCGAGCTGACGCTGGAACCGCCCACGGGCTCGCCGATTGGCAAGCCCACAGGCCCCATCCAGTTCATCGGCCGCGCCGTCAAGGTGCTCTGACTGTCTTCGTTACCCCACTCGGCGCAATGCATAGGCCCACGCCGGTGTAACGAGCACGGCCTATACCAGCGACCGCCGCGCAAGGGCCGCCAAGCCGCACAGGCGGCGCTTCGCTGGCGGGCGCTGGCGGTGTCCCCCTTCCCGAATTGCGCAGCAATTCGAGAGAAAGGGGGAAGGCGCGAAGCGACTCAGGGGGTTAGTACTGTTTATACGGCAGGAACTTGCCGGACAGGACCACATTCACGCGGTCGCCATTGGGATTGGCCTCGCGCTGGATGTCCATGCTGAAGTCGATGGCGCTCATGATGCCGTCGCCAAACTCTTCGTGGATCAGCTCCTTGATGGTGGTGCCGTACACACTCACCACCTCGTACCAGCGGTAGATCAGCGGATCGGTAGGCACGGGCGTGGGCAGCGAGCCCTTGTAGGGCACCACCTGCAGCCACTTCTGCTCTTCGGCCGTGAGGCCGAAGATCTTGCCCAGCACCTTGGCCTGTTCGGCCGATGCCGTCATCTGGCCCAGGCACAGGGCGGTGGTCCATTCCTTGGACTGGCCGACCTTCTTGGCAATGGCATCCCATTGCAGGCCCTTGGCGACCTTGGTGCTGATGATCTTTTCGGTAACGTCGTTGCGGTTCATGGTGATGGCTCCTTCGGTGGGATGGGTTTTGGAACAGGGAACAGGAACTTCAGGGTGCAGCACTCCCTGCCACCCCAAGGGGCAACACGACAGTGCTGGGTTATTCAGGAAATCAGTGGGCTTTGGCGCGCGTCACCAAAAAGTCCACGATGTGGTTGCGCAGCGCGTAGTAGCCATCCAGGTGGTGCAGGCTGGCGCGCGTGCGTTCGCGTGGCAGTGGGTTCACCGCCACCTCGGCGATGCCGCCGGGGCGGTAGCCATCGGGCGTCTCGTTGCCGTTGCTCATGAGCAGGATGCGGTCGGCCAGCAAGATGGCTTCGTCCACATCGTGCGTGATCATGAACACCGTCTGCTGCGTCTGGCGCACGATGGCCATCAATTCGTCCTGGATGGTGCCGCGCGTGAGCGCATCGAGTGCGCCGAAGGGTTCATCCAGCAGCAGCATCTTGGGCTGGATGGAGAACGCGCGCGCAATGCCCACGCGCTGCTTCATGCCGCCTGAGAGTTGCGACGGCTTCTTGTCAATGGCAGGGCTCAGGCCCACCAGCGCCACGAACTTCTCCACATGCGCATCCACCTGGCTCTTCTTCCAGTCGGGCCAGCGCGACTTCACGGCGAACGCGATGTTCTGGCGCACCGTGAGCCAGGGCATGAGCGCGTGGCTCTGGAACACCACGCCCCGGTCCAGACTGGGGCCGGCCACTTCGCGCCCGTCCATGATGACGGTGCCCGAGGTGGCGGTGTCGAGCCCCGCCAGCACGTTCAGGATGGTGGTCTTGCCGCAGCCCGAGTGGCCGATGATGCAGACGAATTCGCCCTTGTCGAGCGTGAACGACACATCGGCAAACACGGGTTTGGAGGGTACAAAGGCTTTTCTCAGCCGGTCGATCTGGAGGAAGCCTTGGGTCACGGCAGAGGCCTTTCGTTGCGGGGCGTCAGTGGCAAGAGGGGCTGGAACAGCCGGGCGCTGGGCGACATCACTCCACATAGGTCACCACCTTCTGCAGCTGGCCGAAGGCCAGGTCGAGCAACATGCCCACCACGCCAATCACCAGGATGGCAAAGATCACGTTGGTGAGCGACAGGTTGTTCCACTCGTTCCAAACGAAGTAGCCAATCCCCGTGCCGCCCACCAGCATCTCGGCCGCCACGATCACCAGCCAGGCGATGCCCATGCTGATGCGCATGCCCGTGAGGATGGTGGGCGCTGCGGCGGGCAAGATCACCAGGAAGGCCTTGCGCAGCGGGTTGACCTGCAGCGTGGCCGACACGTTGAGCCACTCGCGCTTGACCGATGCCACGCCAAACGCCGTGTTCACCAGCATGGGCCACACCGAACAGATGAAGATCACGAAGATGCCCGAGATCGATGAGTCCTTGATGGTGTAGAGCGCAAGCGGCATCCACGCCAGCGGGCTGATGGGCTTGAGCACCTGAATGAACGGGTCGAACGCACGGCGCAGCAGCGGCGACATGCCGATGACGAAACCGAGCGGTATCGCCACCAAGCAGGCCAGGCCAAACCCTAACGCGACCCGGCCTAGCGAATGCGCGAGCTGGATGGCGATGCCCTTGTCGTTGGGGCCGTTGTCATAGAACGGGTTGGACACGTGCCCCCACACGGTACGGCCCATCTCTGCCAGTGAGGGGAAGCCGCTGCCCTTGGCGCTGGCGCCTGGGTCCTTGCCCATCATCTTGGCGTACTCGATCTGCTCGGCGGTCATGCCGGCCGTGCTGTTGCCCGCGCCCGAAGAAGCGGTGGCGATGTACCAGATCCCCAGCAGGGCCAGGAAGATGAGCACGGACAACAGGCCCGCGCGCAGGTTGAGGTTCTTGGCGGGAGTCATGTCATGCCGCCTTGCGGATGGGGAAGCTCTTGGCGTACTCGGCCGCCTTCGCCGCATCGAACTCGCGCCCCATGATCTTGAACTTGGGGTACGCGCCTTCGGGCACCTTCTGGTCCAGCGCCTTCATCTGCTTTTTCGCATCGGTGATGAGGAACACCTTTTCGGCGATCTGCTTGTAGTCCACATCGCCCTTGATGTAGCCCCAACGCTGCATCTGCGTTAGCATCCACACGGCCATGCTCTGCCAGGGCATGGGGTCGAAGTCGGCGCGGTCGGGCACGTTCTGGATCTTGCCCAGCCCGTCGGCAAACTTGCCGGTGAGCACCTGGTTGATCACGGCCTCAGGCTGGTTCAGGTAGGCCTGGGGCGCAATCACCTTGGCGATCAGTTCGCGGTTCTTGGGGTCACGCGCCATGGCGGCCGAGGTGAGTACTGCGCGGTACAGCGCAGCAAAGGTGTTGGGGTTCTTCTGGATGAACTCGGTGCTGGTGCCGAAGGCGCAGCAGGGGTGGCCGTTCCACAGGTCCTTGGTGAGCAGGTGGATGAAGCCGACTTCCTCAAACACGGCGCGCTGGTTGAAAGGATCGGGGCCGAGGAAGCCGTCGATATTGCCCGCGCGCAGGTTGGCCACCATCTCGGCGGGTGGCACCACGCGCAGCTGCACGTCGGTGTCGGGGTTCAGGCCCGCCTCGGCCAGGTAGTAGCGCAGCAGGAAGTTGTGCATGCTGTACTCGAAGGGGATCGCGAACTTGAAGCCCTTCCAGTTCTTGGGATCGCGGTTGTCCTTGTGCTTGAGGCTGAGCGTGATGGCCTGGCCGTTCACGTTCTGGATGGTGGCCACGTTCATCGGCGTGGCGTTGGAGCCCAGGCCCATGGAGATCGCCAGCGGCATGGGGCTCAGGAAGTGCGTGGCGTCGTACTCCTTGTTGATCATCTTGTCGCGGATCAGTGCCCAGCCGGCCGTCTTGGTGACTTCGACGCTCAGGCCCTGCTTGCTGTAAAAGCCCAGCGGGTGGGCCATGATCAGCGGGGTGGCGCAGGTGATCGGGATGAAGCCGATCTTGAGGTTGGTCTTCTCCAGTGCGCCCTGTTTCTCTTGCGCCATGGCCTGCATGCTGGCCACAGGCAACACGCTCGCGATGGCCGCCATGGCCGTTCCCTTGCCCACCGCCTTGATGAAGCGGCGGCGCACTGCGTCTTGCGGAAACAGCGCCTTGACCAGCGTGGCTTCGATGAACTCGTTGCTGTAGAGCTCGAACTCACGGGTCTCGCTGCGCTGGCGCAGGGTGGCTGCGGCGACATCGGCCGACACCTCGGCGTGGTGGTCGGCCACCGTGTGGTCGCGGCCACAGCTGCATTTCAGCATCAACGGGCGGTCGGCATCGTAGGGCGAGAAGAATTCGGACATGGCACACCTCGTAGAAGTTGGTGCCAGGTGTTACGCAAAGCGCGGGCCAGTTTTTGCCGGTGTCGGCCCGCTGTCATGAATTCGTGGGTGTGGTGTCTACAGCGTGTAGGGCTAGCACTACAAATCGGGGATGCAGCGCCCGCAAATCACTCGGCAGGCGCGCCGCGCGCTAGCAGCGCCAGCTCCACGTCATTGCGCGCGCCGGTCTTTTCGAGGATGCGGGCGCGGTAGGTGCTCACCGTGTTGGGCGCGAGCTTGAGCTGCGCACCAATTTCGCTCACGCTCTGCCCGGCCGTGAGCAGACGGAACACCTGATGCTCTCGATAGGAGAGCGCGTCTACTCCAGCGGGCGCGCCCTGCTGGGCGGCGCGCACCACCCCGGTGCGCTCCACGGCGCCCGCCAGGGCTTGCGCCGTGGCCTCGGTCAGGTAGCGCCCGCCTGCCGCCACCTTGCGCACGGCGGCCACCATGTCGTCGGGGTCGGCGCTTTTGTGCAGGTAGCCCGCTGCGCCCATCTGGATACAGCGCACCGCGTACTGCCGCTCGGGGTAGGTGCTGAGCATCAGCACCGGCAGCGCGGGCCAGGCCTTGCGAAGCGCCTGCAGCACTTCAAGGCCATCCATGCCCGGCATGGCGATGTCCAGCAGTACCAGGTCTACGCCCTGCGCACCCGTGCGCCCCTGCAGCGCCGCGACCTGCTCCAGCACCTCGCTGCCCTGGGTGGCTTCGGCCACCACGGTGATCTCGGGCGCACCGTTGGCCGGATCGCCCAGCACCTGCTTGAGCCCCTCCCGCACGATGCGGTGGTCATCCCCGATCAATACGCGAACCACGGAATTCATGACAGCTCCAGAGGAATCAGCAATTGCAGGCACGAGCCCTGCCCCGGCTCGCTGGTGATGCTCAGCTGGCCCCCCAGCTGCCGCGCCCGCTCGCGCATGCCCATCACCCCATAGGCGGTGGGCGCCTCCAGCGCCTGGCGGGTGGCGCCCACGCCGTTGTCGCGCACACGCAGTTGCAGCACATCGTCCTGCACGTCGATGGCAATGTCGATGGCGCTGGCCTGCGCGTGGCGGCCCACATTGCTCAGCATCTCCTGGAAGATGCGGAACACGGCGATGGCGGCGGGCTCGGGCAGGTGCAGGGTGGCGGGCACTTCCATCTGCCACGCCAGCTCCAACTCGGCCGACTGCACAAACTCCTGCGCCTGCCACTCCAGCGCCGCCCACAGGCCCTGGTGGTCCAGGATGCTGGGGCGCAGGTCGGTGATGATGCGGCCCACGTTGTCCACGGCGTTTTCGATCAGGCGGCTCATGTTCTGGCATTTGCACCGCATCTGGGTGCGCATGTCGCCTGCGGCCTCGGGCGTGCGCTCGCCCTGCTCACCCAGGCGCTTGTGCAGCCAGTTGACATCCATCTTCAACGCCACCAACAGGCTGCCCAGCTCATCGTGCACCTCGCGGGCGATGCGGGTGCGTTCGTCCTCCCGCACCTGCTCGGAGTAGGCGGACAACTCACGCAACTGCGCCAGCGCCTGCGACAGCTCCTGGGTGCGCGCGGCTACGCGGCGCTCCAACTCATCGTTGGCGCGGGCCAGCTCATCGTGCGCGCGCTGCAGCTCGTCGGCGGCACGCTTGCGGCTGGTGATGTCCACAAAAGCGATCACGGCTCCCTGCACCTGCTCGCCCTCCAGGATGGGGTGGCTGGAATACTCCACGGCAAACGCCGAACCGTCCTGGCGCCAGAAGACTTCGGTGTCCACCCGGCAGGGCAGCCCCTGGCGGAAGGCGTTGAAGATGGGGCAGTCGCTGTCGGCGTAAGGGCTGCCGTCAGGGTGGCTGTGGTGGGTGAGCGCGTGCATGTTGCGCCCCATCACTTCCTCGGCGGCAAAGCCCAGCATCTGTGCGCCCGCCCGGTTGATGAACACGCAGTTGCCGGCTAGGTCGATGCCGAACACGCCTTCCCCCGTGGATTCCAGCAGCAGCCCGAGGCGGTTTTGCCAGAGGGCGCTGGCACCGGCAGGCAGGTTCAGGACATGAGTGGGCATGGCGTTGCTCAAGCAATGGGCGTGCCCAGCTGGCGGGACGACCCACCCAGGCAGGCACGCCAGGGGCTGTGCGTCCGCCCGCCAACATCGCACAATAAGCGGATGCAAACCGTTACCCCGTCCTCCGTGGCCTCTGTGGCCCCGTCCCCGCCGTCGGTGTGGCGCCCGCCCAGCCTGTCCGTGCGCTGGTGGCCCGTGTTCATGCGCAACCTGCTGGTCTGGCGCAAGCTGGCCATCCCCAGCCTTGTGGGCAACATTGCCGAGCCGCTGATGTGGCTGGTGGCCTTTGGCTACGGCATGGGCGCGCTGGTGGGGCAAGTGAGCGTGGGCGGGGCGGCGGGCGATACCAAGGTGCCCTACATCCTGTTCCTGGCCAGTGGCTCCATCTGCATGAGCGCCATGAACGCGGCCAGCTTCGAGGCGCTGTACTCGGCTTTCTCGCGCATGCACGTGCAGAAGACCTGGGACGGCATCATGAACGCGCCCGTGAGCCTGGACGACGTGGTACTGGCCGAAATGCTGTGGGCTGCCTTCAAGGCCCTTTTCACCGTCACCGCGATCCTGGGTGTCATGCTGGCCCTGGGTATCAGCCACAGTCCCAAGCTGCTGGTGGCCTGGCCGGTGCTGCTGTTCGTGGGGGTGATGTTCTCCAGCATCGCGCTCATCTTCAATGCGCTGGCCAAAGGCTATGACTTCTTCACCTATTACTTCACGCTGGTGCTCACGCCCATGATGTTTCTCTCGGGCGTTTTCTTTCCGCGCGAGCAGCTACCGCCCATCGTGCGCGCCATCTCGGACTGGCTGCCACTGACCAACGCGGTCGAGGTGGTGCGCCCACTTTTCATGGACCAGTGGCCGGCCCACCCGTGGCGCCACGGCCTGGTGCTCGTAGTGACCACGGTGGTGGCATTCTGGGTAGCACTGGCGCTGACGCGCAAGCGATTCAAGGCATGAGCTTGGTGCTGGACCCCGACCGCATCGCCATGGTGGCGAAGGGCGTTTCGGCCATCGTGGCGTCGCGCGATGCCACGATGCGCCCCAGCATCATGCGGGCGGTGGGTAGCCACATCAGCGCCGACGGCCAGGAAGTCACTGTCTATCTGCGGCGCAGCCAGTCCAGGCAGTTGTTGCAGGACATCACCGCGACCGGCGAAATCGCCGTGGTTTTCAGCGAGCCCTCCACCCACCGCACACTGCAACTAAAGGCCCGCCAAGCCAAGCAGCGTGCGGCCCACGCCGATGATCTGCCGGTGCTGCAGGCCTACCTGCAGTCCATGGTGAACGAGGTGGGCAAGGTCGGCTACGGCCCCCGCTACGTGGCAGCCATGCTGGCGGCGCCGCTGCAGGATGTGGTGGCCGTGACCTTCAAACCGGCCGCTGCGTTCGACCAGACTCCCGGCCCGCGTGCAGGTTCTGCACTGGCCTGCACAACGCCTCCTCGGCCATGAGCGAAGCACTCTCGCTGCATACCATCCGCCCTTGTCTGGAGGGGGCCATTCCCGCCGTCATGGCCACGTGCGACCCCGACGGCACGCCCAACGTGGCCTATATCTCTCAGGTGGTGTATGTGGACGCTGCGCATGTGGCGCTGTCCTTCCAGTTCTTCAACAAGACACGCCAGAACATCCTGCGCAACCCGCGCGCGTCGGTGCTGGTGCTGGACCCAGTCACCGCCCATTTCTACCGCCTGCACCTGCTGTACGAACGCACCGAGGACAGCGGGCCGGTGTTCGAGAGCATGCGCGCGCAGCTGGCGGGCATTGCGTCGCATGCGGGCATGGCCGAGGTGTTTGAACTCAAAGGGGCCGACATCTACGCTGTGGAGCGCATCGAATCGGTGGCGGGCGAAGGCCTGCCGGCACCGGCGCCGCGTTCTGGCTTGCTGCACACGCTGCGTCTGTGCAGCGAGAGCATCGCGCGCTGCTCGGGGCTGGATGAATTGCTGCAAGGCGCGCTGCAGGGCCTGCAGGACAAGCTGGGCATCCAGCACGCCATGGTGCTGATGCTGGACGCCAGCGCCCAGCAGCTCTACACGGTGGCCAGCTGCGGCTATGCCACGTCGGGCGTGGGTTCAGAAATCCGGCTGGGCCAGGGAGTGATCGGCATGGCCGCGCGCGAGCGCACGCCGGTGCGCATCAGCCACATGACGCACGCCGCCCTGTACAGCCATGCCATCCGCGAAAGCATGGACGCGCATGCCACACCCGATGCACCCCCGTTGCGCGGCCTGGACATCCCCTACCCCGGCCTGCCAGAGCCGCACAGCCAGGTGGCGGTGCCGCTGCTGTCGGCCGGGCGCCTGCTGGGCGTGCTGTTTGCCGAGAGCCCCGAGGACATGCGCTTTGGCTTCGAGGACGAAGACCTGCTGGTGGCCATTGCGGGCCAGCTGGCCGCCGCCATCGACCTGCTGCAGGCCGCGCCCGATGCGCCCGAGCCGCTGCCTACTCCGACAGCGGCACCGCCGGTGAGCGGCAGCGCGCTGCGGGTGCGCCACTTTGCGGCCAACGACAGCGTGTTCATCAACGACGACTATTTGATCAAGGGCGTGGCGGGCGCCATTGTCTGGAAGCTGCTGCGCGACCACCAGCACACCGGGCGCGTGGACTTCACCAACCGCGAACTGCGGCTGGACCCCGCCCTGCGCCTGCCCGATGTGGCCGACAACCTGGAGGCCCGCCTGCTGTTGCTGCAGCGCCGCCTGCAGGAGAACTGCCCGCACATCCACATCGAAAAAACAGGGCGCGGGCGCTTTCGGCTGTGCGTACTGCGCCCCGTGGTGCTGGAAGACGCTTGACGCCTTCACGCCACTGATTTCTCAAAGTCAGTGCACCAGACCCGGCACCACCGGCAGGCCCAGGCTGCGCATCAGCTTGGTCCACTCAGGCTGCGTGAGGTGCGGCTGCACTTGCGCCAGCACCGCTGCCAGCACAGGGGCAGGCGCATGCTGCTTCATCTCCGACAGCATGGCCGTGCGTTCGGCGGGTGACATGTAGGGCACCATCCAGCGGGCCACCACCATCATTTCGTGCGGCGGGATCGAGGCCACCAGCGCATCGTGTACGCCCGCCAGTTCCGCGTCGGTGTAGCACTGCCAGAGCACGCGGTTGTGCGCAGTCTCTTCCTCGTGCATGTGCTCGAAGTTGTGCGCCACAAACAGCGCCAGCTGGCGGTACAGGGCCAGAGTGGCGGCCGGACGTACGGGTTTGGCACAGGCCATCAGGTGGTTCACGCCGTCTGCCAAAGCGACGATGGCCTGTTCGTGCTCCACATGTTCACCAGCAATGCTCTGGCTGGAGCCGGGCTGGCGCGCCTCCATGGCGGCGTGCACGAACTGGTTCTCGTGGTGCAGGTGGGCGCGGCACAGGTCCAGCAGCTGCATCACGCGGTCGCAGGTGTGGGCAAACTCCAGGTCGTCCTCGACATCCATGCGGCCCAGGCCCAGCAGCGTGTCGGCCATGAAGGCGCGCAGCGCCTTGTGGATGCTGGCGTACATGTCCATGCGGGAGGCGGCGGGCTGGGCTTGTGTCAGTGCGGCAATTTCGCGGGCATCAATCTTCATCACGTTCTTTCATGGCCCCGGTGGGCTCTTTCAGCGCCTTTTTTTGGGCGCCGGGCCGGGTGCACCATACACCCGTTTCCATGCAAAGAAGTCTAGAAATTCGCCGCGCTTTTGCCTGTTAAAAACTCCTTAAACAGACCCTTTGAAAACCTTAAAAATCGCGTTCCGGGCGCCAAACGTGAAATCGTTCACGGCGCGGCGCGCAGCAGGTCCACCGCTTTTTCAGCAATCATCACCGTGGGCGCATTGGTGTTGCCGCTCACGATGCGCGGCATGATGGACGCGTCCACCACACGCAGGCCCGCGAGGCCATGCACACGCAGTTCGGCATCCACCACATCCAGCGGCCCGGGCCCCATGCGGCAGGTGCCCACGGGGTGGTAGATGGTGTCGGCGTACTGGCGGATGAACTGCTCGATCTCCGCGTCGCCGCGCGCACTGGCCGAGGCCGCCAGCTCCTTGGCGCCGAACTTCGCGAGCGCCGGTTGCATGAGGATCTCCCGCGTGCGTTTGAAGCCACGCACCATGCGCGCCATGTCATCGGGATCGGCCAGGAAGTTCGGGTCCACCAAAGGCAAGGCCATGGGGTCGCGGCTGGCCAGCGTGACCGCGCCCCGGCTCTTGGGCTGCAGCAGGCACACGTGGGCCGAGTAACCATGGCCGAACACGGTCTTGCGCCCATGGTCCACCAGCTTGCCGATCACAAAGTGCAGCTGCAGGTCGGGCGCGGGCTCGGACGGGTCGCTCTTGATGAAGCCCCCCGCCTCGGCAAAGTTCGTGGTCAACATGCCCGTGCGGTGCTTGCGCCATTCGGCTATGCCGCGCAGCGTCTGCGCCATGCCCGACAGTGACAGGCCGAACAGGTCCTTGAGCTCGGGTGCGTCCAGCACCTGCACCACGTCGGGGTGGTCGTGCAGGTGCTGGCCCACGCCCGGCAGGTCGTGCAGCACCGGGATGCCTTGTTGCTGCAAGTGTGCCGCGGGCCCCACGCCCGACAACATCAGCAGCTGCGGTGACAGCAGCGCGCCCGCACTCAGCAGCACTTCGCGTCCCGCCCGCACCTGCTTCAAGGCGCCGCCCTGGCGGTATTCGACACCCACGGCGCGCGTGCCGTCGAACAGGATGCGCGTGGCATGCGCACCGGTGATGACCTGCAGGTTGGGCCGCGCCAGGTGCGGCGTAAGGTAGCCCTTGGCAGCGCTGTGTCGCTCGCCGTTCTTGTGCGTGACCTGGTAAAGGCCCACGCCTTCCTGCGTGGCGCCGTTGAAGTCGGTGTTGTGCGGGTGCCCGGCCTGCACACCGGCTTCGGTGAAGAATTGGCTGAAACGGTTGGGTGCACGCAGGTCTGCCACGTTGAAGGGGCCGCCCCGGCCGTGCCAGTCATTGGCACCGCGTTCGTTGTTTTCGGCGCGCAGAAAGTACGGCTTCACATCCTCCCAGCCCCAGCCCGGGTTGCCCTGCGCGGCCCAGTGGTCATAGTCGGCATGCTGGCCCCGGATGTAGACCATGGCGTTGATGGAGCTGGAGCCACCCAGCACCTTGCCGCGTGGCTGGTAGCCGCGCCGGTTATTCAGCGCGGCCTGCGGCGTGGTGTTGAAGCCCCAGCCGTTCAGCTCGAACTTGGCCATCACGGCCAGCCCAGCCGGGCAGTGGATGAGCACGCTCTTGTCGGCAGGCCCGGCCTCCAGCAGGCAGACGCGTACGGAGGGGTTCTCAGTCAGGCGGCCGGCCAGCACGGAGCCTGCCGAGCCGCCGCCGATCACGATGTAGTCAAACATGTTGTTGTGTCTCCTCCGCCATGCTGCGCAGCGGCTTGTTGGTTCAGGTTTGACGCACGATAACCGAACGATCGTGCGATTCCCCTTACCATTCCGGCCATCCGTTTCACTTTGAAGAGGGCTCTCTATATGACGATTCAGACCGTAGGCATCATCGGCGCAGGCACCATGGGCAACGGCATTGCACAGGCCTGTGCGATGTCGGGCATCAACGTGGTGATGGTTGATATCTCCGATGCTGCAGTGCAAAAAGGCCTGGCCACCGTGGCCGGCAGCCTGGACCGCCTGATCAAGAAGGAAAAAATCACCGAGGCCGACAAGGCCGCCGCGCTGGGCCTCATCAAGACCTCCACCAGCTACGACGACCTCAAAGCCGCGCAATTGGTGATCGAGGCCGCCACCGAAAACTACGAACTCAAGCTCAAGATCCTGAAGCAAGTGGATGCCCTCGTGGGCCCCGAGGTGCTGATCGCATCGAACACGTCCTCGATCTCCATCACCAAGCTGGCGGCCGCCACCAGCCGCGCCGACAAGTTCATCGGCATGCACTTCTTCAACCCCGTGCCCATGATGGCGCTGGTGGAGATCATCCGTGGCCTGCAGACCAGCGATGCCACGCACGACGCCGTAAAGGCCCTGGCCGAGGCCCTGGGCAAGAGCCCCATCACCGTGAAGAATGCGCCCGGCTTTGTGGTCAACCGCATCCTGGTGCCCATGATCAACGAGGCCTTCTTCGTGCTGGCCGAAGGCCTGGCCACTCCCGAGGACATCGACGCGGGCATGAAACTGGGCTGCAACCAGCCCATCGGCCCGCTGGCGCTGGCGGACATGATCGGCCTGGACGTGTGCCTGGCCGTGATGGAGGTGTACCTGACCGAGTTCGGCGACAGCAAGTACCGCCCTTGCCCGCTGCTCAAGGAAATGGTGGCCGCCGGCCGCCTGGGCCGCAAGACGGGCCAGGGCGTGTATAGCTATTGATCCCCCCTGAGGCGCTTCGCGCCATCCCCCCGAGGGGGACGCCCCCAGCGCGGCGGGGCGGCCCTTGCGCGGGGGCACAGGCAGGGCGCTGCGCCGGTGGTTGAGGCCGCCGACGCATGGAAGACCTGCGCGCATGTGCTGTCCCGCTTGAGACGGCGTGCACGACTGGATACGTTTTCAATCATGGGCAAGGAGACACAACACCATGCCCACCTTCACGTCCACCACGCCCCCGCCCGAGGGCTGTATTGACACCCAGGTCATCGGCCATGTGCTGCTGATCGGCATCAACCGCCCGGCCAAACGCAACGGCTGGACGCCGCCCATGTTCCGCCAGCTGGCCGAGGCTTATACCCGGCTTGATGACGACCCCGACCTGCGCGTCGGTGTGCTGCATGCCATGGGCGATCACTTCACGGCCGGACTGGACCTGCCCGCCGTGAGCGCCTACATGCAGCGCGGCGAAAAAGCCATCCCCGAAGGCCTGGTGGAGCCCCATGACTACGGCCTGCCCGGCTACCGGCGCCGCACCAAGCCCATGGTGGTGGCGGTCAAGGGCATCTGCTTCACCGTGGGCATCGAGCTGATGCTGGGCGCCGACATCGTGGTGGCGGCCGACAACTGCCGCTTCTCGCAGATGGAGGTGCAGCGCGGCATCATGGCCACCGGTGGCGCCACGCTGCGCATGGCCGAGCGCGCGGGCACGGGCAATGCGCTGCTGCACCTGCTGACGGCCGACGAGTTTGGCAGCGCTGAGGCGTACCGCCTGAACTTTGTGCAGAAAGTGGTGCCGGCTGATCAGGAGCTGGACGAGGCATTGGCGATCGCCCAGCGCATTGCCGCACAGGCGCCGCGTGCGGTGGTCGCCACGCGCCTGAATGTGCTCAAGGCCATTGAGCAAGGCCAGGCGGCTGCGGTGGCAGAGTTCATCCCGGTGCAGAAGGAACTGGCCAACAGCGAGGATGCGGCCGAAGGCGTGCGCGCGTTTGTCGAGCGCCGGCCCGCGCAGTTCAGCGGGCGCTGAGGCCCTGGTGGTTCCTTGTCGCCCGAACCACCACGCACCAATTTTCAAGCCGAATCGACCGCTAGCGCAGATGAATCATGCGCTAGCAGCTCTGCTATTGATAGCATCTTCCCGAGGATGACGGGGGCACAGCGCCCCGCCTACGCGAGCGGCGCGCGCGGATAGCACCGACGGCGCGGCGCTGCTCGCCCACCCACACAAGCCCGCCCATTAACAAAGTTTTTCACAATTAAATTGCACACAATTTAATTTACGCCCACAATTCACCCCATGCCCAGCCACAGCACGCCCCACACTCCCAGCCCCGCCATCCTGCGGCTGGACAACCAGGTCTGCTTTGCGCTGTATTCCGCCTCGCTGGCGATGACCAAGCTGTACAAACCGCTGCTCGACCAGATCGGCCTGACCTACCCCCAGTACCTCGTGATGCTGGTGCTGTGGGAGCAGGACGGCGTGACGGTGTCCGAGCTGGGCGAGCGCCTGTTCCTGGACTCCGGCACGCTCACGCCGCTGCTCAAGCGCCTGGAGGCGCAGGGCCAGATCGCCCGTCTGCGGGACGTGCAGGACGAGCGCCGCGTGCGCATCACCCTCACGTCGCAAGGCCGCGCGCTGCGTGACCAGGCTGAGGCCATCCCGCCCTGTGTGCTGCAAAGCAGCCAGTGCTCGATTGCCGAGCTGACGGCCCTGACCACCGAACTCAAGCAACTGCGGGACCGGCTCAGCGAGCAACGCTGACGGCCTGCAGACAACACAAACACCGATTCCCTCCACCGCCCGCCAGTGGGCAACAACCGCAAGGAAGACACCATGACCAAGCTCGAAAAAGTCCTGTACACCGCCAAGTCGCACGTGACCGGTGGCCGCGATGGCGCCGCCAAGACCGATGACGGCCGCCTGGAAGTCAAGCTGTCCTCGCCCGGCACGGCCGGCACCGGCACCAACCCCGAGCAGCTGTTTGCCTCCGGCTACGCAGCCTGCTTCATCGGCGCCATGAAGGCAGTCGGCGGCAAGATCGGCATCCCCGTGCCGCAGGACGTGTCCATCGACGCCGAAGTGGACCTGGGCCCCATCCCGAACGCCTACGGCATCGCCGCCCGCCTGGCCATCAGCCTGCCCGGCCTGGACAAGGAAACCGCCCAGAAGCTGGTAGACGCAGCCCACCAGGTCTGCCCCTACTCCAACGCCACGCGCGGCAACATCGACGTGACGATCACGCTGGTGTAAGCCATGGGCCGCCAGTTGCTTCCCCGCATCGCGGTGGCCCTGGTGGCCATCGAGCATGTGTACATCCTCGTGCTCGAAATGTTCTTCTGGAACAAACCGCAGGGCATGAAGACCTTCAACCTGACCCAGGAGTTCGCCGACGCCACCACCACGCTGGCAGCCAACCAGGGGCTGTACAACGGTTTTCTGGCAGCGGGCCTGTTCTTTGGGCTGTTCACCGGCAACCGGGTGTTCAAGATCTTCTTCCTGGCCTGCGTGATCGTGGCCGGGGTGTTTGGCGCCGCCACCGCAGCGCCCAAGATCTTCTTCAGTCAGGCACTGCCCGCGCTGATCGCGCTGGGCCTGGTGCTGGCGCTGGACAAACCCGCGCGCTCTGCGTAACAGCCCCAGTCCGTGTCGCACAGGCGGCCCGCAGGTGTTGAGCCTGCGGGCCGTTTCGTTTAGCGTCACGGCATGAGCACCACCACCCTTCTCGTTCGCCAGGACCAGCTGGCCACCACCCGCCTGACGACCACCGATGACACCCCACTGGCCGAAGGCCAGGTCCGCGTGCGGGTCGAGTCGTTCGCCCTCACGGCCAACAACATCACCTACGCCGCGCTGGGCGAGATGCTGAACTACTGGCAGTTCTTCCCCACCGGCGAGGCTGGCTGGGGCATCGTGCCCGTGTGGGGCTTTGGCACCGTGGTGCAGTCGCTGCACCCGGCCGTGGCGGTGGGCGAGCGGCTGTATGGCTACTGGCCCATGGCCAGCCAGGCCGTGCTGTCGCCAGAGCGTGTCAACCCCACGGGCTTCAGCGACGGTGCCCCGCACCGCGCGGGCCTGCATGCGGTCTACAACCACTACCTGCGCACCAGCACGGACGGGCTGTACCGCGCCGACAACGAAGATGTGCAGGCGCTGCTGCGGCCGCTGTTCATCACCTCGTGGCTCATCGACGATTTTCTGGCCGACCAGCAGTTCTTTGGCGCCAAGCGCATGCTGCTGTCCAGTGCATCGAGCAAAACCGCCTACGGCACCGCGTTCCAGCTCGCGCAGCGGGAGGGCGTCGAGGTCATCGGCCTCACCTCACCCGGCAATGTGGCGTTTTGCGAAAGCCTGGGCTGCTACCACCGCGTGGTCACCTACGACGCACTGGACCAGATCGACGGCCCGACGCCCAGCGTCTACATCGACTTTGCGGGCAGCGTGGGCCTGCGCCAGCGCATCCACGCCCACTTTACCGGTCTGGCCTACAGCTGCTCGGTGGGCGCGAGCCATGTGGGCGATCTGGGCGGCGTCGGCCAATTGCCCGGCCCACGCCCGGTGATGTTCTTTGCGCCCGCCCAGGTCAAGAAGCGCCACGCCGACTGGGGCGCCCAGGGCCTGAACGAGCGCCTGGTGGCGGCGTGGAACCAGTTCAGCACCGCCGTTTCTTCGGAGCCGCAGCCCTGGCTGGTGGTGCAACACCACGCGGGGCCCCAGGCCACGCAGGCGCTGTTTGCGAGCGTGCTGGCGGGCAGCGGCGACCCACGCGCCGGACATATCGCCACCATGCTGCCGGGCTGACGGCGACAATGGGGCATGACCCCATTGCCCCCCGATACCGCTGCCAACGCCTCGAACGACCAACACCCCTACGCCCGCCTCACCCCCGACCAGGTGCTGGACGCTCTGGCCAGCGTGGGCCTGTATGGCGACGGCCGCCTCATGGCCCTGTCGTCGTACGAAAACCGGGTGTACCAGGCCACGCTGGAAGACGGCGAGCGCGTGGTGGCCAAGTTCTACCGCCCAGGCCGCTGGAGCGAGGCGCAGATCCTCGAAGAACACGCCTTTGCCGCCGAGTTGATGGCCGCCGAGGTGCCCGCCGTGGGCCCGCTGGTGCTGAACGGCACCACCCTGCACCAGCACGATGGCTTTGCGTTTTCCGTCAGCCCCTGGCGTGGCGGACGCCAGCCCGAGCTGGACGACTTCGAGGTGCTGGAATGGATCGGCCGCTTTCTGGCGCGCATCCACACCGTGGGTGCGGCCCAACCGTTTGCTCACCGGCCGCTGCTGGACCTGGAGACCTTTGGCACGGCATCGCGCGACTGGCTGCTCACGAACGAAATCATTCCGCTCGACATGCAGGCCACCTGGAAGGCCCAATGCGACAAAGCTCTTGAATTTATAGCTGCTAGCGCTTATCCATCAAGCGCTGGAACCTCATTTGGTTTAAAAAATGCGACAGCAATCCGCCTGCATGGCGACTGCCACCCCGGCAACATCCTCTGGACTCCGCTGGATGAATGGGGCCGGGGCGGCCCGCATTTTGTGGACCTGGACGACGCGCGCATGGGTCCGGCCGTGCAAGACCTGTGGATGCTGCTGTCGGGCGACCGGCGCCAACGCACCCACCAGCTCGGCGCACTGATCGACGGCTACGAGCAGTTCCGCAGCTTCGACCGCCGCGAGCTGGCGCTCATCGAGCCGCTGCGCACCTTGCGCCTGATCCACTACAGCGCCTGGCTCGCACGCCGCTGGCAGGACCCGATCTTCCCCGTCAACTTTCCCTGGTTTGGCACCAGCGACTACTGGCGCGGGCAGGTGGACATGCTGATCGAGCAGATTGAGGCCATGCAGGAAGAGCCCCTGGTGGCGTGAGATGAACGCGCACTGAGCCGCCTGCGCTGCGGTGTGTTGTGGTGCAGGCCGCTGCGGCGCCCCGGAGAGGCGCCAGAGGCGCCCGGGCATTGCAAACGATTGTCAACCCGTGTGCACAGGGGCGCGATGTCGCGCAACATCCAGAGACGCCTTCCTGGAAAGGCGTTTTCTGACTTGCGAAGGGCGCTTGCGCCCGAAGACCGACACCATGCGCATTGCCGTCCTGCACGACGACCCCCTCTTGCCCGACATGATCCGGGGCGCCCTTGAGCGTCACCACCATGTGTGCCATTTCTATACCAGCGGTGCGAGCCTGCTCAAGGACACCCGGCACGAAACCTTTGACCTGCTGATCTCTGGCTGGCACCTGCCGGACATGGATGGCATCGAGGTCATCCAGCGCCTGCGCGAGATGGCCGGCCAGCAACTGCCCATCCTGCTGGTCACACGCCGCAATGAAGAACGCGACGTGATCGAAGCACTCAACCGGGGCGCGGACGACTACATGGTCAAACCCCTGCGTGTGGGGGAGCTGGTCGCCCGCGTTGCGGCCTTGCTGCGGCGGGCGTATCCGCAGGCCATGGGCCAGCAGCTGGTCTTCGGCCCCTACCGGTTCGATCCGGAGAAGCGGTTGTTATCCCTGCACGGCGAGCCACTGGCGCTGAAGAACCTGGAATACGAACTCGCCCTTTTCATGTTCCGCAACGCGGGCCGCCTGTTGTCGCGCGCGCACCTGCGCGAAGCGGTGTGGGGCGAGCGCAGCGAAGCACCTTCACGCTCGCTCGACACCCACGTTTCGCGCCTGCGCACCAAGCTGCAGTTGACGCAGCAGGCCCACGGCTATGCGATCACGGCCATCTATGGCATCGGGTACCGGCTGGACACGGTAGACACGGTGGCCCTGGCGGACCCACGCGGCTGAAACGCCGCGCGCAGGACGGCGCACAAGCCGCCACGTGCTCCTTCCCTGAACAACAAAAAAGGCCAGCACGCTTTGCAGCGTGCTGGCCTTTTGGCGTTCAGCCCGCCGCCGCGAAGTGATCGCGGCGGTGGTGGCGGCCGGGCTACCGGCGGCGGCCCATGGCAGGGTGCTGCCAGGCCATCAGACCCAGCAATGCAGCCAGCAGGATCAGGCCCCATTCCGACAGCGTCGGAATGTTGCTGGCGTTGCCCGTCACCGTCGTCGAGGCGCTGGACGTGTTGTTGCCGGGGTTGGTGTCGCCCGGTGCATCCACCGTGGCAGAGTTCACCAGAGGACGCGCACCGCTGTAAGGGGTGGCCAGGGTGGTGTTGATCGTGAAGGTGCGCGATGCCCCCACCGCCAACGCTCCGACACCACAGCTGACGGTCCCGGCCGCGTTGACGCAACCTGGCGCTGAAACAAAGTTCACCCCGGCGGGCAGCACGTCCACGACCTGCGCTCCATCACTGGCCAGCGGGCCATTGTTGGTGACCACCAAGGTGTAGGCGAGCGCAGCGCCGGGCGTAAGAGGACCTGCCGGCGCTGTTTTGTTCAGTGCCAGATCCGTGGCCACGGTAAAGCGGCGCGCGGTGGTGTCATGGGTCACCACGTTGTTGGCCAGCGTGGTCTCGGTTTCGTCCACCACCACACTCGCCTGGTTGAAGGCCGTGCCGCTGGTGGCGCCATTGACGGTAAGGGTCTCCGCGCGCATGACGTAGGTGATGGTGGCGCTCTGGCCGCTGCTCAGCCCCGGAAAGCTACAGGTCAGCGTGCCGCTGGTCGCCCCCATCGTGGGTTCGGTACACGCGCCGCCTGCATTCACCGTGAGCGCGCCCTGGTAGCTGAAGGTGGCCGTGGGCGAGGAGCCCGGTGCGGGGAAGATGTCGGTCATCACCACATTAGTGCCGAACGACGGCCCGCTGTTGTTCACCGTGATGGTGTACGTCGTCGATTGGCCCAGGTCTACCGGGTCAGAGCTGTCCACCTTGTTCACCAGGATGTCCAGCTGCGCGGCAGTGACCGGGGTGCTGGTCGTGGCGCTGTTGTTGGCGGCGTTCGACTCGGCGGTGGCCGTGGTTGCAGCCACGCTGTTGACCACCGTGCTGCCCGTTGCACTGCCCAGGGGGCGCATGCGGTAGTTCACCGTCTGCTGCGATCCGGAATTGATGCTGGCCCAACTACAGGTGAGCGTTCCGCCCACCGTGCCCGCGGCGATGGGCGCGCAGCTGCCGCCCCCGCTCACGCTCACCACGTCGATAAAGGCTGCATTGGACGGCAGGGTGTCCACCATCTGCACGGTCTGTGCCGTGGAAGGCCCTGTGTTGCCAATCGTCGCCACGAAGGTGATGGGAGCCCCGGCCGCAACGGTGGACGGAGTGGCCGTCTTGGCAGCCGTCACATCCACGATGGCCGTGACCTGGCTGGTCACGCTGCCACTGTTGTTGGCCTGGTTGGGGTCGCCCACGTCGGTAGAGCGCACGGTCGCGGTGTTGGTGCGAGGGCCACTGACGGCAATGCTGGGGCGCACCACCACAGTCACGGTGGCCTGCGCGCCGGAGTTCAGCGTGCCCAGGTTACAGCTCAGGTTCTGCGAGGTGCCGTTGGTGACAGCGTTGGGCGTGCAGCTGCCTTGCGAGGCCACGGCAGATTGAAACCCCCCGGTGTTCACAAGACTGCCCAGCGTATCCGACACCACCACGTTCGTGGCAGCGGCCGGGCCGACGTTGTCCACGGTGATGACATAGGTCAGGTTCTGGCCCGCGACCACAGGGTCGGGCGCAGCGGTCTTGGACACGACGCGCAGGTCGGCCTCGGTGGCCGTGGAGGTCACGCCCACACCCACGCAGTTGTTCGCACCGTTGCTGTCCACGCGCACACCCGCCCCCAGCGCCACGCAGGCGTTGTTGGTGGCGGTGCCGGTACCCGTCAACACGGCCGACACCGTGACGGCAGGGGCATTGGTATTGGCGTTCAGGCCGGTGGAGCGTGTGCAGCTCCAGTTGCCTGGGCCAGAGAATGGCAAGGCATCGCAGGCCCAGCCCGTGGCACTGACCAGGCTGTTGAGCGTCACGCCCGCCGGCACCTGGTCGGTGATGGTGATGCTCTGGCCATTGGGCACGGCCAGCGGCCCGGTGTTGCGCGCGGTCAGCGTGTAGTTGAACGCCTGGTTCGGCACCACGGGGTTGATGCTGGCTGTCTTGGTCAGCTGCATGTCGGCGTCGTTGCTGGCCGTCACGTTGACCGAGGCCGAGTTGTTGCCGGGCACCGGGTCTGGCAGGGCCGTGCTGACACCAGCCGTGTTGCCCAGCGTGCCTGCGCTGTTGGCCGTGGCGGTCACGGTGATCGTGGGCATGTTGCTGAAGTTGGCACCGGTGTATTCGGTGCGCGTGCAGGTGATCGTGGCGTCACAGACCCAGCCCGTGCCGACGGCTGATACGAAACTGAGTCCGGCGCCCAGCGTATCGGTCACCGTGACCGGCTGACCCGCCAGCGACACCCCGCCGTTGAGGCGCGGCGTGAGCGTGTACACCACGTTGGCACCCTGGGCCACGTTGGAGCTGGCGGCTGTCTTGGTGATGGACACGTCGGCACCCGAGGTGGACGTTACGTCCGCCGAGGTGGTGTTGTTGGAGGTGTTGCCATCGGGCATGGCGGAGTTGTCGGGCTTGATGCCATCGATGGCAAAAGCCGCCGTCACCGTGCCATTGACGTTGGACACGGCGGGAACCGTCAGCACCGAGGCGGACGCTCCACTGGCCAGGGTGCCCGTGCGCGTGCAGGTCACATTGCCGCTGCTCAGCGGATAGCCGCCCGATGGCGTGCAGGACCAGCCCGTGCCTGTCGGAACAGAGGTAATCGACGCGCCGGCTGGCACTGTGAAGGTAATCCGCTGGCTGCCATCGGCCGCGTTCGGGCCGTTGTTGGCAGCCTGCAGCGCGTAGCTGTAGGCCTGGCCGGCCACCACGTTGGCCGTGGAGGGCGTAGCCACCAGCGCAAGGTCGGCCGCCTGCGTGGCAGTGGTGTCCTGCACGCTGTTGACGTTGTTGCTGGTGTTCGGGTCGGACGTGGCGCTGCCAGCCGTGGCGGTGTTGGTCCAGACCCCGGCGGAAGGCAGCCGCACCCGGATGGTCACGGTCTGGTTGCTGTTGAACGGGATATTGCCCAACGTGCAATCGACGACACCCGCCGCCTGGCTGCAGGTGCCTGCTGTGGTGGCCACATCCACGAACGTGGAGCCCACCGGGAGTGTGTCCGTCAGCGTGACGCCGGTGGCGCCGTTGGGGCCGTTGTTGTCGATGCGCAGCGTGTACGTGAAGATGCCGCCTGCGGGCCCGGGGTCCGGCGAATCCGCATGGTTGACCACCAGGTCGGCAGACTGTGCCATGGCTGCACCCGCAAACAGGCCACCCGCCAGCAAGAGCCAGCGAAAGCGGCGTACCGCGCTGTGCGCAGGGCTTGTAGCAGGCTGCGCGGGCCCACTGGATGTGCGCGCGCGCCAGAAGGCGCATGCGCCCTCCCAAGATCGCGTCAATCGATAAAGCATCAAAAATACTCCTGAGGTGAATGGCTCCGACTTCCGGCCACGCCGCAACCTCACCAGGCCCCGAGGGGCTGGCAAAAAATGCAGGGAGTGCGTGGATGTACCGTGGCCGCCACGGACCAAGGCTGGGTTGGAATCTATCGACGACGGACAGCGCAATCCGCCCAGCAACAATCGTTAACAGTTGCGAGCGGTATTGCGTATTGTTTGCACCACGGGTGCACGCCATCCCGGTTGGCAGCACGGGTGGTGGACCGGCTGGGGGCCCCTGGGCTATGCTGCGCCATCTTCGATCTACCGCGAGTTGGCCCACCCATGAAGGACATATTTCGCACGCTCCTCTCCATTCGCCAGAAGCGCAAGCCCGCTCCCGTGGGGCCTTTGCCCGCCGTGGGCACCGTGATCCTGCGGGGGCAGGTCAAGATGGCCGTCACCCATCCGCTGCCCAGGGAACTGTGGGACTGGCTGGTGCTGTCGGGCTGGCGCAACCTGCCGGTCAAGAACGACCGGCGCAAGGGACTGCGTTTGCCAGAGGGCGCGCTCAAGGAGCTGATCGACACCCCCTCACAGGAACGCAACCAGGCACACAGCCGCATCCTGGAGCAGGCCCAGCCCGAAGATTGAGCGGCTTTGTGAAGCCCTATAAAAAAACCGGTGGTGCCAGGCACCACCGGTTTTTACTACTATTTTTATAGCACTTAGCGCTTGATGGACAAGCGACAGAGGCCGATTTGGCCTAAATTTTTACACCAGCAAGGCGTTCACGCGCTTCACATACGCGGCGGGGTCTTCAGGCAAGCCGCCCTCGGCCAGCAGCGCCTGGTCGAACAGGATGTGCGCCAGGTCGTGGAAGTGCACACTGCCATCAAGCTTCTTGACCAGCGCGTGCTCGGCATTCACCTCCAGCACTGGTTTGGTCTCGGGCGCCTGCTGGCCAGCCTGCTTGAGCATGCGCGCCAGCTGGGTGCTCATGCCATCGTCCTGCACCACCAGGCAGGCGGGTGAATCGACCAGGCGCGTGGTCACGCGCACGTCTTCGGCCTTGTCCTTGAGCGCTTCTTTCAGCTTGGCCAGCACAGGCTTGAAGGCTTCGGCAGCCTCTTCAGCGGCCTTCTTCTCGGCCTCGTCCTGCAGCTTGCCCAGGTCCACGGCGCCCTTGGCCACGCTTTGCAGCGGGGTGCCGTCAAACTCGTGCAGGTAGTTCAGTGCCCACTCGTCCACGCGGTCGGTCATCAGCAGCACTTCGATGCCCTTCTTCTTGAAGACTTCGAGCTGCGGGCTGTTCTTGGCAGCGGCCAGGGTGTCGGCGGTGATGTAGTAGATCGCCTCCTGGCCTTCCTTCATGCGGGCCTTGTAGTCGGCAAAGCCCACCGTCACGGCGTCGCTGGTGGTGCTGGCAAAGCGCAGCAGCTTGGCCAGGCGCTCGCGGTTGCCAAAGTCCTCGCCCAGGCCTTCCTTGAGCACGGCGCCAAACTCGCTGTAGAACTGCGTGTACTTGCCTTCCTTGGCCTTGTCGTCGGCATCCACCACATCGGTCACGCCGTCGGCATTGGCGGCGGTGTCGTGCTTGTCGTGTTTGGCCAGGTCTTCCAGCATCGAGAGCACGCGCTTGGTCGAGCCTTCGCGGATGGCACGCACGTCGCGGCTTTCCTGCAGCAGCTCGCGGCTCACGTTCAGCGGCAGGTCGGCGGAGTCGATCACGCCCTTGACGAAGCGCAGGTAGGTGGGCATCAGCGCTTCGGCGTCGTCCATGATGAACACACGCTTCACATACAGCTTCACGCCAGCCTTCTTGTCGCGGTTCCACAAATCGAACGGCGCCTTGGCGGGGATGTACAGCAGCTGCGTGTATTCGGTGTTGCCTTCCACGCGGTTGTGCGCCCAGGTCAGCGGGGCCTCATGGTCGTGGCTGATGGTCTTGTAGAACTCGGCGTACTGCTCGTCGGTGATGTCCTTCTTGGGACGCGTCCACAGGGCGCTGGCCTTGTTGATGGTTTCCCACTCGCCCGTCTTGACCATGCCGCCGGGCTGGCGGCCGCCGTTTTCGTCGTTGGGGTTGATCAGCTCGCCGTCTTTCCACACTTCCTTTTCCATCAGGATGGGCAGACTGATGTGGTCGGAATACTTGGCGATGACCTGCTTGAGCTTCCAGGCGTTGAGGTATTCCTCGGCGTCGTCGCGCAGGTGCAGGATGATGCTGGTGCCGCGCTGGGCGCGGGTGATGGTTTCCACCTCGAAGTCGCCCGTGCCGCCACTGATCCAGCGCACGCCTTCTTCGGCCGAAAGGCCCGCGCGGCGCGACTCCACGGTGATCTTGTCGGCCACGATGAAGCCGGAGTAAAAGCCCACGCCGAACTGGCCGATGAGCTGGGCATCTTGCTTCTGGTCGCCTGAGAGACGGCCCATGAAGTCCTTGGTGCCGCTCTTGGCAATCGTTCCCAGGTGGTCGATGGCTTCTTGCTGGCTCATGCCGATGCCGTTGTCGGTGATGGTCAGCGTCTTGGCGGCCTTGTCGAAGGTCACGCGCACTTCGAGGTTGGGGGCGTCTTCAAACAGCGCGGAGTTGTTCAGGCCTTCAAAACGCAGCTTGTCGCAGGCGTCCGACGCGTTGGAGATCAGCTCGCGCAGGAAGATCTCCTGGTTGGAATACAGCGAATGGGTGACCAGGTGCAGCAGTTGCGCTACTTCGGCCTGGAAAGACAGGGTTTGTTTTGTGCTCATGGTGTCTTGGAGGTTGCTGTGTAAGGTGCAAAAAGAACGCGTTTCACGCCCAGGAGGCCAGGAAAGGCATTCGCGCGTGTTCACCTCGGGGCGGACTCGGTGATTTCAAGGGTTGCACTGTGCGGCGCACGCCCCTCACCACCTGCCGCCCGCACCGAAGCCATCCCGCACAGCCATTTCGGCGCTGAAGATTGTTGACAATTTGCAGGCATTTGACAGCAATTTCTGTCATTTAGACCCCATAAGATGCACGCCACCGAAGGCGCTCGGTGCGAGGCCGCCTTCCCATCCTCTGCCCCCTTTTCCTCCGGAGCCCTCTTGCCATGCCCACATCCCTGAAAAAATGGTCCGCCGAGTTCCTCGGCACGTTCTGGCTGACATTTGGCGGTTGCGGTAGCGCCGTGCTGGCTGCCGCCTTCCCGCAGCTGGGTATCGGTTTTGTCGGCGTGTCCCTGGCCTTTGGCCTCACGGTGCTGACCGGGGCCTATGCGCTGGGGCCGATCTCGGGCGGGCATTTCAACCCTGCCGTGTCGGTAGGGCTGGCGCTGGGGGGCCGGTTCAAGGCGTCCGAGCTGCCGGGCTACGTGGTGGCCCAGGTGCTGGGCGCCATTGCTGCAGCGGCCGTGCTGTACCTCATTGCCACGGGCAAGCCGGGCGCAGACATCGGGGGCTTTGCCACCAACGGCTATGGCGAACACTCCCCAGGCGGCTATGGGCTGATGGCCGCCGTGGTGACGGAGGTCGTGCTGACAGCCATCTTCCTCATCGTGATCCTGGGCGCCACGGCCAAACGCGCGGCCAGCGGCTTTGGCGGGCTGGCCATCGGCATGTGCCTCACGCTCATCCACCTGATCTCCATCCCGGTGACCAACACCTCGGTCAACCCGGCCCGCAGCACCGGTCCGGCGCTGTTTGGCCCAGCCTATGCGCTGTCGGAACTGTGGGTCTTCTGGGCCGCGCCCATTGCAGGCGCACTGCTGGGCGCCGCCATCTACCGCGCGCTGCTGAGCGACGACTGAAGTGAAACACCCCCTGAGTCGCTTCGCGCCTTCCCCCTCTCTCGCCTCGCTGCGCGAGCCGGGAGGGGGACGCTCCCAGCGCGGCGGGGCGGCCCTTGCGCGGGAGCACTGGCCTGGGCCGCGCCAGCTTCGTGCGCCGTGGGTGGCGCGAAGCGCAAGGGATCACTGGTGCGACGTGCCTTGCCGTGCTACAGCACTGTCGGCGGCTTCCGGCCTGGCAATCCGGTTGAATGCAAACCATGCGGGCCTTGTGGCGGCCGGCCCCGTCAGCCTTCCACCGTGATGCGCTGCACCAGCGACTGCAGGATCTGGTCGGCCTTGTCATTGGCCACCTGGCAGGTGCCCGCTGCCGCATGCCCACCGCCCCCGAACTCCAGCATGAGGTTGCCGATGTGAACCTGGCTGCTGCGGTCCAGAATGGACTTGCCGGTGGCCAGCACCGTGTTCTGTTTTTGCAACCCCCACATCACGTGGATGGAGATGTTGCAGTCAGGGAACAGCGCGTAGATCATGAAACGGTTGGTGGCCCAGATGGTGTCCTCCTCGCGCAGATCGAGCACGACCAGCTTGCCGATGCGGATGGCGCAGCGCTGCAACTGCTCCTGGGCCTTGGGGGCGTGTTCGCGGTAAAGCTGCACGCGCTCCTGCACATCGGGCAGAGCCAGGATCTCTTCGATGGTGTGGTCGCGGCAGTACTGGATGAGATCCATCATCAGTGCGTAGTTGCTGATGCGGAATTCGCGAAAGCGCCCCAGGCCCGTGCGCGAATCCATCATGTAGTTCAGCAGGACCCAGCCCTGGGGGTCGAGGATGTCTTCGCGCGAATACTGGGCCGAGTCGGCCTGGTCCACCGCGGCCATCATCTCGTCGGTGATGCGCGGAAAGGCCGCCTTGCCGCCGTAGTGGTTGTAGACCACACGGGCTGCCGAGGGGGCGTGGGCTTCGATGATGTGGTTTTCGGAGCGCCGCCCCGAATTGCGCACGGTTTCGGACTCGTGGTGGTCGAACACCAAATGGGCCCCGGGCACATAGGGCAGGTTGGTGGTGATGTCACGGCTGGTGATGGCAATCTTGCCGTCCTGCATGTCCTTGGGGTGGACGAAGGTGATCTCGTCGATGAGGTTGAGCTCATTGAGCAGCACGGCGCACACCAGGCCGTCAAAGTCGCTGCGGGTTACCAGGCGGTATTTCACGTCACTCACTAGCTTCTCCTTGTTACATATCTCGTGGCCACATGGTAGCGGTGGCCTCACACCCTGCAAGACCGCTGGCGGGGAAAAACAGGCCATCCGAACCGCTTTTCCGGTTCTGCCGTGTTGCCTGTTTTTTTGCTTGTCTTCACGCAGGCTGCAGCCATTGCTCCAGCTGCTGCGCCACACCCGCATCCCCCAGCAACGCCAGGTGGCCCATCCGGTGGAACACGGCCTGCCGACTCTTGGCAAAACCCAGGGTTCGTTTCGCATCATCATGGATGCCCAGGGCACTGTGCAATGGCACCAACCCGTCCCCCACCAGCCGCTCGGCCGCCGGACTGCGCCGCGCCGCCAGCGTGGCGGCCACAGCATGGCAGGCCACCCCTTCGGGCAGGGGCACGGGGGTGCGCCGGTCAGGGTGCCGCACGAAGCGGTCACGCCCCTGCCAGTCGGCCTCCAGCACATGGCCATGGCGCAAGTCGGTAATGCCCGCGCTGCGCAGCTGCGCCAGCCGGGCAAACGGCCGGGAATACGGCGTGCTGCCCAGCAGGGTGTCCACCCAGTGCCCTGCGCGCTCCAGCGGTGCGCCATGGTGGGGCGTTCCCAAAAATACGAGGTGGCGCAGCAGCGCCAGCCAGCCCTGCCCCGCAGCCGCCGCCTGGTGGCAGGCACTGCGGGCCACCAGGCCGCCCATGCTGTGGGCCAGTACCGCTACCTCCTTCACGGGCACGGGCCAGGCCGCCACCAGGGATTCCAGCTGAGCGGCCAGCTCGGCACCGTTGGCGGACGTGTGCAGGCCCGTGTTGTAGCGCAGGTAGACCGGCGTATAGCCCAACGCCTGCGCGAGGTGGGCACCATGGTCATGGCCCTGGTGCAGCCACTGCAGATCGTTCATGCACAGGCCATGGACCAACACCAAGAGCTTGCCCGTGGCCCCGCCGCTGGCGGCCAGGGCGGGCAGGTCCAAAGGCAGCCCATCCCGGTAGAACCCCATGCGGGTGCACAGTGGGTTGTCGTCGCGCTGCAGGCGGTCACCCATCACGCCGTTGAGGGCGGCGAGCACGGCCTCGCGCTCCCACTGCACTGCGGTGGGAGGCGCATCGGGTTCAAAAAACGGCTCCAACCGCGCCAGGCCTGCCTGCAGGCCCGCGTCCACCAGACGTGTCACGCCCCGAATGCTCTGGTAGACCAGCCCGGTCAGGCCGCGCGCCTGGCCCGGCTGCGCCCCTCCAGGCAGGCCCAGCGTGCCCAGCACCGACTGGTGCACCCCCTCGGCCACGCGGCTGATGCCCGTGGTGGCCTGTGTGGCCAACCGCGCCACTCCCCGCAAGTCGGACGCACGCAGCTGGCGCAGCGGATGGGGTTTGGCGGCGTTGGCAGCATCAGCGCGCGGTCGCGGTGGGGTAGGCATGGAGAAGGCTCCGTTCAAGGGATGCGGTGCGGTGACGCGGGGAGCCTGGTGGTACTCAGAACCGCTCGCTGGGAGACAGGTAGCGCCACTGCCCCACCGGCAGATTGCCCAGAGTGACGCGGCCGATGCGAATGCGCTTGAGCCCCACCACCTTGAGACCCACCAGCTCGCACATGCGGCGGATCTGGCGCTTCTTGCCTTCGGTGAGCACAAAGCGCAGTTGCTCGGGGTTTTGCCAATCGACCTTGGCGGGCTTGAGCGGCTCGCCGTCCAGGCTCAGGCCATGGCGCAGCCGGGCCAGCAACGCGGGGGGAAACACCGCCTGCACATTGGTGCTGACAGGATCGCGCTCGTCAATCTCCTGCAGCGGCGCGGAGCGCTCACTGGGATGGCGTGGCACCGCCTGACCCGGTGCCTGGTAGACGACGCGCACCAGGTACTCCTTTTCCATCTCGGAGTCCTCACCAATGATCTGCCGGGCCACGCGGCCGTCCTGGGTCAGCACCAAGAGGCCCACCGAGTCGATATCGAGCCGCCCCGCAGGCGCCAGGCCGCGCAGTTGGGGCGGTGAAAATCGGTTGCGGCTGGGGTCGTCGCGCCAGTGCGTGCGGGGGTTGATCAATGCCACAGCAGGCGTGTGGCCATCCTCGGCCTGGCCGCTCACATATCCGATGGGCTTGTTCAGCAGGATGGTGACGCGCTGCTCCTGGAAACCCTGGGCGACCTTGTCTACGTCGATGCGGTCGGTGGGCAACACCTGCACGCCCATCTCGGCCACCTGGCCATTGACCTTGACCCAGCCCTGGGCGATCCAGTCGTCCGCCTCGCGCCGCGAGCACAGGCCCAGCTCGGCCATGCGCTTGTTCAGGCGGGAGCTGACCATGCCGTTCACGGTGATCGTCGCGGACGCCCGTTCGGGCGCTTGTTTGATGGGCGCAACAAACGAGCCCGACGCCGTGCGGTAGTTGGGGGGCGCGGGCGCCCTGGCAGCGCGCGGCGGCGGCGCAGGCCGGACGGGAGCGGCTTTGGCGGCTACCGCGGGACGGCGGAGAACAGGACGGGTTGCGGGTGCCGCTGGTGCACTGGCGCTTGCAGCAGGCGCAGGCGCAGGGGCAGCAGCGGGGCCGGCAGGCGGGCGGGAACTGGAAGGAGAAGACATTGCGCGTATTTTCGCCTGCAGGCCAGACGGACCAAAATGAAAACGGGTCGGCAATGCACAAAGTGCCACCGCGACCGGTGAAAGCCCCAGGAGCTTACCCCTGGCGCGCCTGCCAGGCCAGAAAATCATCGACCGGCAAAGGCCGCGCGATGTGATACCCCTGCGCCTCGTCACAGGCCAGGGTGCGCAAGCGCTCCAGAATGGCGGCGGTTTCCACCCCCTCGGCCACCACGGTGAGCCCCAGGTTGTGCGCCAGGTCGATGGTCGAGCGCACGATCATCGCGTCGTCCTCGCCCGTCTCCATGCCCATCACAAACGACTTGTCGATCTTGAGCTCATGGACCGGCAGGCGCTTGAGGTAAGCCAGCGAGGAATAGCCGGTGCCGAAGTCGTCAATCGACAGCTTGAAGCCTTGCTCCGACAGCCGGTTGAGCATGGCCTCGGCGCGCTGGGGGTCGTCCATGATGGCGCTTTCGGTGATCTCCAGGCAGAAGGCACTGGCCGGCACGCCATGGCGCACCAGAATGTCGGCAAGGCGGGTGCTGAGTTCCGGGTCGAGCAGATCGCGCGTGGACAGGTTGACCGACACCCGCAGCGCCAAGCCCTGGGTGCGCGGGTCGGCCAGCAGGCGCGCCACCTCTTCGAACATCCACAGCGTGAGCTGCCGCACGAACCCCGTCTGCTCGGCAAACGGAATGAACTGCATGGGCGGCACCAGGCCGCGCTGCGGGTGCTGCCAGCGCACCAGGGCCTCGGCAGCCCGGCCGGGCTGCCCGTGCAGCGGCACCTTGGGCTGCAGGTACAGGCGCAGCTCGTGGTGCTCCACCGCGTGGCGTAGCTCGGTCAGCAGCGACAGGGTCTGCGCGCTGGCCGAATCAAATGAGGCGTCGTACTGCTGTGCCCCGCTGAGCCTGCGCTTTGCGGCATACATGGCGATCTCGGAGCGACTCAGCAGCGTGTCAGCATCGTCGGCATCGCCAGGCCAGCAGGCAATGCCAATGCCAGCGCTCAGGTCCACCGTCTGGTCCTCGAAGGCCAGCGGCTCTTCGAACGACTGGGTGATGCGCAACGCCGTGGCATGGGCGGTGGCCGCATCGGCGCCCCGCAGCAGCACGGCGAATTCGTTGCCGCCCAGGCGGGCGACCATGTTGTCGGGCGATGGCACCTGCTGGCGCAGCCGCTCGGCCACCGCCTGCAGCAGGCGGTCACCAAAGGAATAACCGAGCACGTCGTTCACGTGTTTGAAGCGGTCCAGGTCGAGCGTGAGCACGGCCAGCGGGTGCGGAGGCACCGCGCCGCCGGTGCTGCGTGCAATGGCCAACACCACCGCCTCGCGAAAGCGCTCCCGGTTGGGCAGCCCGGTGAGCCGATCCCAATAGGCCAGGCGGCGGACCTCGGTTTGCTGCGCAGCAATGTCCCTGCGCATGTGATCGAACGAACGTGCGAGGTTGCCAATCTCGTCGCTGCGGTCGGTGTGTTCCAGCGGCACATCGTATTCACCGCGCGACAGCCGCTGCGTGGCGGCCAGCAGCGAGCGCAGCGGCGTGGTCAGGCGTTGTGCGACCAGCCCCGTGCCCACCGCAAACAGCATCACCCCCGCCACGGTGATGATGGCCAGCAGCACCTGCAGCTGCCGGTAGGGGGCGAGCACTTCCTCCACCGACCGCAGCAGCAGCGCCTGCACCTTGCCCCCCACGCTGTCCAGGCGAATGGCCCTCGCCAGCAGGATGCCCTCGGGCGTCTGCAGCTCGCCCGAGGGCACACCCTCGCGCTGCAGCAGCGCCAGCGAGCCTGGCGGCAGCGTGCTGACGGGCACCTTGGCCCTGCCGTCCTCGCCCTTCACGACCAGCGCCACGTGCACCGCCAGCAGCTGCCGCATCTCATCGGCCAGCGGCTGGTTGACCGGGAACCCCATCAGTACCCAGCCAATGACCACCGGTGCGCGCAGCGGCACCATCACGAACTGGTAGGGCACGCCGCCCATCACCGCGATCTGGCTGCCCTGCGGCTGGGCGGCCAGCGGCGGCACCAGCGCGCGCAATGTGGCCGGAAACGCCTCCATGTTGCCCGCTAGGCTGACCGCGCGCAGTTCCAGGTCGGTGCCCAGCAGCGCGGTGACCGCCGCCCCAATGCGGTTGCCGTGGTTTTCCAGCACCGACTGGATGGTCTCCTCGTCGCCCGAATTCACGGCCGAGCGAAAACCGTAGTCGGCGGCCAGCAAGGCCGAACCCTGGCGCAGCTTGTCGGCGTTCTGCTCCAACAGACGGCGCCAGACGTTTTCATCCAGGTCCAGGGCCTGGGCAATCTGCGCACGGGCATTGCGCTCGATGGTGGCGCGCACCACGGCAAAACCTGCAGCCTGCACGATGAGCAGCAGCAGCAACGTGAGCCCAATCAGCCGCAAGATCAGGCTGCGCCCCAGTTCGCACAGCTTCTTCCGGTTCAAGGCTGCAGCCCTGCCAAACGCACCGATGCCGCCGCAGCACCCATGGCGGGCACCGTGAGCGCCTGCTCCTGCGCGGGCGCGCCCACGGGCAACCGCGTGTGCCAGGTGCGCAAGGTGTAGGTGCCGGGCGGCACGTTGTCGATCTGCGCCCGGCCCGGTGCGGCAGGTGTGCGGGCGTAGTACGGGGTGTCCACCACCACAATCCAGCCGACCATCTGGTCGTGGATATTGCAGCCCAGCACGGCCACACCAGGGCGGTCGAACAGCACAGGGTTGGAAGGCGTGCCTATATAGAGCTTGAGTTCGAACTTCTTGGCCGGCGAGAACGAATAGACGTGGTGGCGCACCGAATCATGGTTGGGGAACCGCACCTCGGTGCCTACGGGCACCACGAGCACGCCGGGCACAAACTGCCGCTTTTCCTGCGCCATCTCCGCACCGGACAGCGGCTTGACCGCCTTGCGGGCTTCGGCGGATTCGAGAAACACCACGGCGTCTGGCAGCGGCCTGCCCGCCGCATCCAGCACCTCCACCTGCACTGTGGCAGCCTGGGCAGCGGTGGGCAGGCCTGCCAGACACGCCACAAACACCACAACCACGCCGGTCAGCGCAGACAAAGCCCTGGTGCGCTGGGCATGGCAGCTGGTGGTCATGGTTCGATGGCCATGCCCAGCAGGGGGGCGCCTTCACCCACGGTGCCCAGCGGCCGGGTGGCCCCTGTGCGCAGGTCCACGAGGTGCAGCCGCGTCTGGCTGTCTACCGAAGTGCGCACCGCAATCAGCGCGGTATTGCCGACGTCCGAAATATCGAACGCCACGTCGGTGAGCCGTGGCAGCCCCAGCGACCCCACGGTGCGCAACTGACCGGTGTTGGGCGACACCACAGGCGTGGTGCCTTCGCGTGAGCCCTGCATCACCAGCACGCCGAGGGTCCGGTCGATGGCGTAGTTGGTGGTGATCTTGCTGTCCTGGGCGTTGTAGGTATAGGCGGCGCCTGCGATGTCGGGATTGCGGCCGGCGTGGGTGTCGCTCCACGCATAGCGCAGGGCCGGGTCGGGTTGCACACCCTCGACGGCCGGGTCGCCATCCACGGCAGCCCCGGTGTCGGGGTGCAGGCGCAGGTTCTGGCCCGTGTTCGACACCACACGGATCCGGTCGGCCGCAGGGTTGAAATCGAAGCCGAAGGCCGTGCCCCGCAAGCCCAGGACCGCTGGTGCTGGCCCCACGGGGCGCAGCGCGCCAGTGGGAATGTCGAGCGTGTACAGGCGGCCCGCCTGAGAGAGTGCATAGAGCACGCCACGCGCCACCCGAAAGTCGATACCCACCAGCCGCTCACCTGTGGGCAGACCCGTGACGGGGCGCCGCTCCAGGATGTGGTCTGGCTGGCCGGCGTGGAAGGTGATGAGTTCATGCGAGGCCGTGATCGCAACGACAAGTTCGCGCTGGCTGGTTTCTGGTGCGGGTGCGGTGGCGCAACCCGCCAGCGCGGCGCCTACCAGCGCTGCAGCAGCCATATGGCGCACCAAGGGGAAGGAAAGAGCTTTCATCGTGGGGCCTCGCATCTGTAACGGATTTATACCTGATGGGCCACTCCCGCGTGGCCACAGAGCAATCCAGGGAAAGTAGCTTGCTATATTTTGTATAGCATATGATGCTTTAAATACAGGCGTAAACACCAGTTCTATCTGCAATCTTGCGAAGCAACAATACCGCCATGCGCTTTCACAAATGGAAAAAAATTGCCCGCCAATTTGTAACAACGAGCCCATGCACATTGGGCATACCACTATCCGCAAGCGTCATGACACATTTTGTAATTTGTGCCTACACTGCCTTGAACCCGGACGCAGACCAAGGCCATTCAGCAGGTGGCTGACACGGGCACCCTTATTGCTTCGTTCTCCCCACACGATTCATTGTCCCCAGAGACTACAAGGAACACCATGCAGGCCGCAACGTCACTCAAATCCCTGTCGATTTCCAGCCGGCTGAGCCTGGGCTTTGGCTGCATGCTGGTGCTGCTGGTGGCGGTGGCCGCCGTGGGCCAGCTCTCGGTGGGCAAGGTACACGAGCAGATGCGCCAGATCACGGGCAGTGGCGCCAACAAGGCCAAGCTGGTCAATGGCATGCTGGAGAGTGTGAGCGCCATAGGCATTCAGAGCCGGTCGGCGGCCATGCTCAACGACATCGACCCCAAACAGGCCCGCGAACAGATCGATGCTGTGGCCAAGACGCTCAAGCTGTATGCGACCCAGGAAGCCGCGCTGGCGGAGTTGCTGACCCCCGCCAACGCCACCCCCACCGAGATCAAGCTGCTGGGCGAAGTGCAGGCCCTGGGCAAGAAGACCCGCCCCGAACTGGACACAGCCATCAAGGCCGCCGACGACGGCGATACCGTGAGCGCCACCCTGGCGCTGATGACCCGCGTGGCGCCCGCCGAAACCGCCTGGCGCACCAAACTGGGCGAACTCATCGACCTGCAAAACACGCTGAATGCCGAGGCCACGGCATCGGCCGAGCACACGCAGAGCCAGGCCCGCGTGGTGGGCGGGCTGCTGGTGCTGCTGGCCATTGGGTTGGGCGCGCTGATTGCCTGGCGCATCACCACCAGCATCACGGCCCCCATTGGCCGCGCCGTGGTGGTGGCCGAACGCATTGCGCGCGGCGACCTCACCTCGCAGGTCGAAGTGCGCATCCACGACGAAACCGGCCGCCTGCTCGAAGCCATTGCCGCCATGCAGGAACGCCTGCGCACCCTGGTGGGTGAGATTGGTCAGACGGCAGATTCCATCCTGGTCGCCAGCTCGGAAGTGGCCTCGGGCAACCTGGACCTGAGCCAGCGCACCGAACAGACCTCGCACAACCTGCAAAGCGCGGCCAGCTCGCTGGTGGACCTGACCGGCACGGTGTCGCAGAGCGCCGACTCGGCCCGCCAGGCCAACCAGCTGGCCTCCACCGCCTCGGATGCCGCCACGCGCGGCGGCGAGGTGGTGTCGCAAGTGGTGCGCACCATGGACACCATCAGCGCCAGCTCGCGCAAGATCGCCGACATCATCAGCGTGATCGACGGCATTGCGTTCCAGACCAACATCCTCGCGCTGAATGCGGCAGTAGAAGCAGCCCGTGCAGGCGAACAAGGCCGGGGCTTTGCCGTGGTGGCCGGCGAGGTGCGCAACCTGGCGGGCCGCTCGGCCAATGCCGCGCGCGAGATCAAGGCGCTGATCGGTACCAGCGTCGACCAGGTGCAGGAAGGCAGCACCCTGGTAAACCACGCCGGCAAGACCATTGAAGAACTGGTGCTTTCGGTGCGCCGTGTGTCGGACATCATGGGCGAGATCACCGCCGCCACACAGGAGCAAAGCCAGCGTATTGGCCACGTGAGCCACTCGGTGGGTGCGCTGGAAGAAATGACCCAGCAGAACGCGGCGCTGGTGGAAGAAGGCGCCGCCGCCGCCGACAGCCTCAAAGACCAGGCCGGGCGCCTCACACAAATGGTGGGCACCTTCCGCCTCACGCGCGACGGCGGCGATGACAACAGCTGGGGGGCAGGCAGCCCCTCTGCATTGCCAATGGCTGTGCCCGCCCCAGCCCGCACCACGGGCAGCCGCCCCCTGTCCTCGCCACCTTCCCACCCCCGCGCCCTGCCACGCAGCTAACCGGACTTTGAAACTGGCGCTCCCCACGCCAGGGACGCCCAGCAAGGGCCGCCCCGCAGCGAGGGCGTCGACCCCAGGCGCCGATCGCCTCAGGGGGGAAACACACTCGACCGCAGCGCGGCCAAGTCCAGCACGCGCAGGCCGCCGTATTCCACACGGATGGCGCCCTGCGCTTCCAGCGCAGCCAGCGCCTCGTTCACGCGCTGGCGCGACAGACCCACCAGATAGGCCAGCTCCTGCTGCGTGATGCGCAGCACCTCGCCCACGCCCGGGTACAGCACCGGGTTGAACAGAGACGCCAGGCTGCGGGCCACACGCACATCGGGGTTGTTCAGACGGTCGATCTCGCGCGCGGCGATGAACTGGCCCAGGCGCTCGTTGAGCTGGTTCATCACAAAGCGGTTGAAGCCGATGGAGTGGTCCAGCAGCCAGTGAAAGCTGTCAATCGGCAACCCCGCCACCACACTCTTGCGCAGCGCCTGGATGTTGTAGCGGTAGGGCTCGCGCTTGATGGTGGTGCCCTCGCCAAACCAGCCGCCCGGCGGCAGGCCCGCGTACGTCATGGTCTGGCCCTGGGCGTTGTCCGTGCTCATCTTGAGCAGGCCCTCGACCACACCAAACCAGTAGGTCACCGGGCGCCCCACGCGGCACACATAGTCGCCCGCCTTGGCATCCCCCACCAGCAACGAGGCCACAGCGCGCTCGCGCTCGGCGGGCAGCAGCAGTCGCAGCCAGGGAATGCCGTCCAGCTCATCCGCCGTGGGCGGCCGACGACGCTGGTGCAAAGACAGATCCTGGTTCATGCGTGAGTCCATGGCGCGAAGGTTCTCATGAAAAAGGGCAGTCTGCCGCGATGGGGAAGTGCGGGAATACCACGATCCCAATTGTCGCCAGACCGACAAAAAAATGCCAATCGTGATTGGATGATGTCGCCTCCCCCGGCCGCCGCTGCGCAGGCCCGGGCCTTTTGAGGAGACACACATGCCCGCCGACCTACCCCCGACCACCGCCCGACCACCGTCCCACATCGCCCGGCGCCAGTTGCTGGCTGCCGCGACCGCCACCATCAGCCTGCCCTGGCTGGGGCTGGGCAGCGCCCGCGCACAGGAAGGGACCATCCGGATTGCACAGTCCACCGCCCTCACCGGCCCGCTGGGCGATCTCGGTTCGGCCATGCACCAGGGTGCCAAGGCGGCGTTTGCCGGCATCAATGCACGGGGTGGCATCCACGGCAAGACCATTGAACTGGTCACACAGGACGACACCTACGATGTGCCCAAGGCGCTGGCCAATGTGGAGCAGTTCCTGGCAGACCCTGGGTACTTTGCGCTGTTCAACTGCATGGGCACCCCCATGATCGACGCCATGCTGCCCAAGGTGATCGAGAGTGGCATTCCGTTTTTCGCACCCTTCACCGGAGCCCAGCTGAGCCGCACCAAGGCCCGCAGTGTCTTCAACATTCGCGCCGGCTACGCCGACGAGGCCGAAAAGCTGGTGCAACACCTGTCTACCATCGGCATCCAGCGCATCGGCATCGTCTACCAGAACAACGCGTTCGGCAGAGAGATCTTTACCGCCGCCAAACAGTCGATGGACCGCCTCAAGCTGCCCGAGGCGCTAACGGTGACGGTCGAAAACAACGCGTCGGATGCCGGCGCCGCAGCCACCAAACTGGCAAGCGGCAACCTCGAAGCCATCGTGATCGGCTTGGCAGGCAAGCCCACGCTGGAATTCGTGAAGGCGTTTCGCGCCATCAAGCGCGGCGTGACGCTATATGCACTGTCGGTGATGGGCACCCCCGCTACCGTGAAGGCCCTGGGCGCAGATGCCACGGGCATGGCCATTTCGCAGGTCGTTCCCCTGCCCTCCAACGTGGTCATGCCGGTGGTGCGCGACTTCCAGGCCGCCTGGAAGGCCTCGGGCGCCACGGCCGATCCCTCGCACCTGGCGCTGGAGGGCTACATCAACGCCCGCGTCTTTGCCGAGGCCCTGCAGCGCGCGGGCCGCAACCCCACACGAGCCGCTTTCATCGACGCCACCTGGAACCTCAAGAAGTGGGACCTGGGTGGCTTCGAGATCAACGCCAGCACCCCCGACCGCAATGCATCGCGGTTTGTGGAGCTGACGCTGGTGGGGCGCGACGGCAGGTTTATCCGGTGATCCCCGGGGTTGCTGCGCCGTCTCCCGGACTCTGGTGGGCCGGTGACGCCGACTCCACCGTGGCTCTCGCTTTGCGTGGAGCCAGGTGTTGAATGCACAGCGCCTCACAAAACAACTATCAAATCGATAGCTATTAGCGCTTACAGGATAAGCGCTAGAGGCTGTTTTAGCTCATATTTTTTACTACTGCGCCGCCACCCCATACCGGTAGCCCTTGAACGACCAGACAGTACGCCCAGGCTCGATCTTCTCCAGCACCAGGCCGGGTGCCGCCTGGTCGCCTTCGTGCAGCACCTGTCCGTTGACGATGGCCATGCGGTAGGCCGGATTGTTCGAATGGGTGGCGCCCGTCACCTTGAGCGCAGGCAACTGCGTGCGCAAGGCCTCGGGCAGGTCTCCCTGCGCAAACACGGGGCTGGCGGGTGGTGGGGCCACCCCGGCGTCTGGTGACGGCCGTGGCGCAGGTGCTGCGGGGGCCTGGGGGGCGGCGGGCGCAGCCGCTAGGCTGCGCGGGCGCACGGGCTGCTCGGCTGCGGGGGCGCGGGCCGCCGCAGGAGGCGCCACCACCACGGAGGCCACGGGCCGCTCCCGTCCACGCTGGGGTGGCTGAGGCGCTGCGCTGCGTTTGTCTGCCGGGCGCTTGTCGGCGCTGCGGGGCTCAAGAGGTGCCATCGGTGCGGGTGTCGGGGCAGGCTCCGGCGCGGGCACAGGGGGCGGCAGCGGGGTTGGTGCTGCCACAGGGGGCGCCACGGCAGCGGGCGTTGGCACAGCCGGGGCCGCTGCCACCACCACAGCCGGGGCCTGGGGCCGCAGGGCCCACCAGGTGCCGCCGGCCGCCAGCGCAGCGGCTCCGACCACACCCGCTGCGACGAACCACAGGTTGATCGGCCCGGCCTGACCCGGCATGGAGGAAGCGCCAGAAGTGGGCGCAGCCTGCGTGTGCAGGCCCGGCACGGCGCCCCGGCCGCGTTCGGCATCGGCACGCCGCAGGGCATCAAGGATGTAGGACATGGTTAAGGCGTGTTCCGCAGACGTGGCTCGTTCACGCCGGTGGCGCGGTTGAGCAGCATGAGGGTCAGGGGGCCGGCGCGGCCGTCGGGCGTCACGCCCTGGGCCAGCTGGAACCGGTGGATGCGCGACTGGCGCTGAGCGGGTGTCACCGGCTTGCTGCCGGGGCCCGAGCCACCGGCGGCCTTGCTCGCCAGCCGTTGGTCCAGCCAGGCCGCGCCCGCCGGTGAATCGGTGATCTCGCCCCGGTCGGGCATGCCCACCGGGGCGCGCCACAGCGTGGCAATCTCGCCGCGCCAGACCTGGGCCAGTTCGGCCACGGGCACGCGCAAGCTGCGGCCGCCGCCTTCGAGCGTGGCGTTGTCGCCGTCCAGCCCACGCAGCAAGACCGAGACAGGGGCCTCGGCCTCTTCCGACGGGTACAGAGCCAGCAGGACGGGCCGGTCGATCTGGCGCACCAGGTTCAGGCCCGCACGGCGGTTGCGGTAGCAGCGCAAGCCCTCGCGCGGCAGGGTAGCGCAGGCATCGGCGCCCGCAGGCAAAGCCGCCCCCCAGGCCGAGGCCAGCGCCTGCCAGGCCGGCGCATCGGTGGCAGGCTGGGCCTGCATAAATTGGTCCAGCGCAGAAGACGGTGCCGCCGATGACGCCGGTACAGCGGGCGCGGCAGCTACCGGGGCGGAGGCAGCCGCAGCGGATGCGGGCAGCACTGCCGCAGACGCCGCAGCCGCCGGGGGTTTGGCGCCCAGGCTGGACGCCGCACCCTGCGCCACGGCGGCACCAGGGCCTGTGGTGGCCACCTGCGGGCCGCCACGGTGCGCAGGCCACACTCCCATGCCCCAGCCCGCAGCCGCCACCGCTGCAGCACCCGCCACGGCACCCAGGCCCGCCAGAGCCCAGCGCGGCAGTCCCGCCTGCCGGGCGCTGCGCGCTGCAGCGGCCGAGGCCGGCGCATCGAAGACCTCGCGCGCAGCGCGGTTGACGATGGCCCGGTTCACCTGCCGCGCGCCAGCCGCATAGGCACCGAGCAGCGCCCTGTCGCACAGCAGGTTGATGCGCCGGGGCACGCCGTGCGAGAGCGCATGCACACGCCGCAGGGCACCCCGGTCAAACGGCAGCGGCCCGGTGAGCCCGGCCACGGCCAGGCGGTGTGCGATGTACTGCTGTGTCTCCTGCGGGCTCAGTGCGCCCAGGTGAAAACGCGCAATCACGCGCTGGGCCAATTGCTCCATCGACGGCTTGGCCACCATGGCGCGCAGTTCGGGCTGGCCGATCAGGATGATCTGCAGCAGCTTGCGCTCGCTGGTCTCCAGGTTGGTCAAAAGCCGCAGCTGCTCCAGCACGTCGGCCGAGAGGTTCTGTGCCTCGTCGATGATGAGCACGGTGTTGCGCCCGGCGGCGTGCGCCGCCAGCAGCGAGGCGTTGAGCGGGTCGATGTAATCCTTGACCGTTTCCACACCACCCGGCACGGTGGGCTTGTGCGGCACCCCGAACTCGTCGCAGATGGAACGCAGCAGCTCCCGCACCGTGAGCTTGGGATTGAAGATGTAGGCCACGTTGCAGTGCGACGGGATCTGCTCCAGAAAGCAGCGGCACACGGTGGTCTTGCCCGCCCCCACCTCGCCCGTGAGCAGCACGAAGCCCCCCCCTGCATCCAGTCCATAGAGCAGGTGGGCCAGAGCCTCGCGGTGCCGCTCGCTCATGAACAGGTAGCGGGGGTCGGGGGCGATGGAGAACGGCGGGTGCTGAAGGCCGAAGAACGGGGCGTACATAGCCCGTGAGGATACCGCCCCCCTGTGAAGCGTTCCGCGATACCCCGTCCGCCACCCTCGCCAATCGGCCATTCGCAGTGCGTCAGGGTTTTACCCGAGGAGTAGTTTCCCGTAAATTGTCGTCGGCAAGACAAGATGGCGTCAAAGTCAGTCCTAGCATCCATCCCATACACAGATACGCAGCCACAAGGCCGCGCTCCCGGCAGTCACCGGACGGACACCTCTTACTTTCAGGAACCTGCAATGTTGACCACGTTCCCGCAATTGCTGCTCAAGCATGCCGCCGAGCGCCCCACGGCCCCGGCCCTGCGCGAAAAAGAATATGGCATCTGGCAAACCCACAGCTGGGCTGACCTGGTGCGGCTGGTGGAGCAGGTGGCCGCCGGCCTGCACCTGGCCGGGCTGCAGCGCCATGAACACATGGTGGTGATCGGCGCCAACCGCCCCCGCCTCTACGCCACCATGCTGGCCGCGCAGTCACTGGGCGCGATTCCTGTTCCGCTGTACCAGGACGCTGTGGGGGCCGAATGCGTGTTCCCGCTCAACAACGCCGAAGTGCGCTTTTGCCTGGTGGAAGACCAGGAGCAGGTGGACAAGCTGTTGGAGATCCGCGAGCAGTGCCCCCAGATTTCGAACATCTACTTTGACGACCCACGCGGCCTGCGCAACTACGAGGAACAGGGCCTGGCGTCGCTGGACTCGCTGATCGAAGCAGGCAAGACGCACGTCGCCAAGAACCCCCAGTGGTTCCAGAGCGAGGTCGCCAAGGCCCAGCCGGGCGATGTGGCGGCGATGTTCTTCACCTCGGGCACCACGGGCAACCCCAAGGGCGTGGTACACACCCACAGCACCTTGCTGGACCGCGCCAGCGCAGGTGCCGAGTTCGACAAGCTCACCAGCAGCGAAGAAGTGCTGGCCTACCTGCCCCCGGCCTGGATCGGCCAGAACATCTTCAGCTACGCCCAGTGGCTCGCCTGCGGCTACGTGGTCAACTGCCCCGAGTCGGCCAGCACGGTGACCATCGACCTGAAGGAAGTGGGCCCCACCTACTACTTTGCGCCGCCGCGCATTTTTGAAGGCCTGCTGACCAGCGTGATGATCCGCATGGAAGACGCAGGCACCATCAAGCGCGCCATGTTCCACGCCTGCATGAGCGTGGCCAAGCGGGTGGGCCCCGCCCTCATGGACGGCGAACCCGTGAGCACCCTGGACCGCATCAAGTACGCGCTGGGCAACCTGCTGGTGTACGGCCCGCTGCGCAACAACCTGGGCTTTAGCCGCGTGCGCGTGGCCTACACGGCAGGCGAGGCCATTGGCCCGGATCTGTTCACGTTCTACCGCTCCATCGGCATCAACTTGAAGCAGCTGTATGGCTCCACCGAGACCGCAGTGTTCGTCTGCCTGCAGCCCGACAACCAGGCGCGCGCCGACACGGTGGGCGTGCCGATTCGCGGTGTGGAGATCAAGGTGGCCGACAACGGCGAGATCCTCGTCAAGTCCGCCGGCCTGCTCAAGGAGTACTACAAGAACCCCAAGGCCACGGCCGAGGTGCTCACCGCCGATGGCTGGTACCACACCAGCGACGCAGGATTCCTCGACGCGCACGGCCACCTCAAGATCATTGACCGCGTGAAGGACGTGGGCCGCATCAAGGGCGGCGCCAACGATGGCGCCATGTTTGCGCCCAAGTATGTGGAGAACAAGCTCAAGTTCTTCCCGCACATCAAGGAAGTGGTCGCGCTGGGCGACGGCCGCGAGAAGGTGTGTGTGATGGTCAACATCGATTTCGACGCCGTGGGCAACTGGGCCGAACGCCGCAACCTGCCCTACGCGGGCTACACCGACCTGGCGCAAAAGCCCGAGGTGTATGAGCTGATCCGCGAATGCATCGAGAAGGTTAACGCCGACCTCGCCACCGACACCATGCTGGCGGGCAGCCAGGTGAGTCGCTTCCTGGTGCTGCACAAGGAGCTGGACGCTGACGACGGCGAACTCACGCGCACCAACAAGGTCCGCCGGGGATTCATTGCCGAAAAGTACGCGGTGCTGGTGGATGCGCTGTACGCAGGCCGCACCGAGCAGTACATCGAGACCCAGGTCAAGTTCGAGGACGGCCGCACAGGCAGCGTGAGCGCCACCCTGAAGCTGTCGGACACAAAGACCTTCGCGCCCGTCAAGGCTGCAGCATGAAACCCGCTCTCTACCCGCCCGAGCAGCAACACCCCACCATGACCAAAAAGAAGATCGGCGACGTCATCCTGGACGTCAAGAACATCAGCCTGCGGTTTGGCGGCGTGAAGGCGCTGACCGACATCTCGTTCAACGTGAAAGAGCACGAGATCCGCGCCATCATCGGCCCCAACGGCGCGGGCAAAAGCTCCATGCTCAACTGCATCAACGGCGTGTACACGCCGCAGGACGGCTCGATCACCTTCCGGGGCAAGACGTTCTCGCACATGAACTCGCGCCAGGTGGCCGAGATGGGTGTGGCGCGCACGTTCCAGAACCTGGCGCTGTTCAAGGGCATGAGCGTGATCGACAACATCATGACCGGCCGCAACCTCAAGATCAAAAGCAACCTGCTGATGCAGGCGCTGCGTATCGGCCCGGCCGAGCGCGAAGAGATCCGCCACCGCGAGTACGTCGAGCACATCATCGACTTCCTGGAAATCCAGGCGTTTCGCAAGACGCCCGTGGGCCAGCTGCCCTATGGCCTGCAAAAGCGCGTGGACCTGGGCCGCGCCCTGGCCATGGAGCCGCAGGTGCTGCTGCTCGACGAGCCCATGGCCGGCATGAACGTGGAAGAAAAGCAGGACATGTGCCGCTTCATCCTCGACGTGAACGACGAGTTCGGCACCACCATCGTGCTGATCGAGCACGACATGGGCGTGGTGATGGACATCAGCGACCGCGTGGTGGTGCTGGACTACGGCAAGAAGATCGGTGACGGCAGCCCCGACGAAGTGCGCAGCAACGAAGACGTGATCAGTGCCTATCTGGGCACCTCGCACTGATCAGGAGAACAAGACATGGCATTTTTTCTTGAAACACTGATCGGCGGCCTGATGGCCGGCATGCTGTATTCGCTGGTGGCGCTGGGCTTTGTGCTGATCTACAAAGCCTCGGGCGTCTTCAACTTTGCGCAGGGCGCCATGGTGCTGTTCGCAGCCCTGGCCATGGCCCGCTTTGCCGAATGGATCCCGAAATGGACGGGCATTGACAACGCCATTGTGGCCAATCTGGCCGCCTTCGTGATTGCGGGCGCCATCATGTTCGTGGTGGCTTGGCTGATTGAAAAGCTGGTGCTGCGCCACCTGGTCAACCAGGAAGGTGCCACGCTGCTGATGGCCACATTGGGCATCACGTACTTTCTTGAAGGCCTGGGCCAGACGCTGTTTGGTAGCGACATCTACAAAATCGACGTGGGCATGCCCAAGGAGCCCATTTTTGCTTTTGACACGGTGTTCCAGGGCGGCATCCTGATCAACAAGGAAGACGTGATTGCTGCCGCCATTGCCGCTGCGCTGGTGGCCCTGCTGTCGGTGTTCTTTCAGAAAACCTCTACCGGCCGCGCGCTGCGCGCAGTGGCTGATGACCACCAAGCCGCCCAGTCTATTGGCATCCCGCTCAACCGCATCTGGGTGATCGTGTGGTGCGTGGCAGGTGTGGTGGCCCTGGTGGCCGGGATGATCTGGGGCAGCAAGCTCGGGGTGCAGTTCTCGCTCACCACGGTGGCCCTGCGTGCGCTGCCGGTGGTGATCCTGGGCGGCCTGACTTCGGTGCCGGGCGCCATCATCGGCGGCCTGATCATCGGCGTGGGCGAGAAGCTCTCCGAGGTGTACCTGGGCCCGTTCGTGGGCGGGGGCATCGAGATCTGGTTTGCGTATGTGCTGGCGCTGGTGTTTCTTCTCTTCAGGCCTCAGGGGCTCTTTGGGGAAAAAATCATTGATCGCGTCTAACCCATAACAACAAGAACAGGAGACTTCCATGCTCTACCGCGAAAACGGCCAGTTCAAGACCAGCTACCGCGCCGACCAGCAGATCTTCCCGATCGCGCAGGACCGCCTTGCCATCGGCATCATCCTGGCCATCGCCTTCATCGCCGTGCCCATGCTGGCCAGCGACTACATCTTCCGTGCCATCCTGATCCCCTTCGTCATCATGGCGCTGGCGGCCCTGGGGGTGAACATCCTGGTGGGCTACTGCGGCCAGATCTCGCTGGGCTCGGGCGCATTCATGGCCGTGGGCGCCTATGGGGCCTACAACTTCTTCGTGCGTTTTCCGGGCATGCCGCTGATCCCAGCGCTCATCCTGGGCGGGCTGTGCGCCACGTTCTTCGGCATCCTGTTCGGGCTGCCCAGCCTGCGCGTCAAGGGGCTGTACCTGGCCGTGGCCACGCTGGCCGCGCAGTTCTTCAGCGACTGGATGTTCCTGCGCATCAAGTGGTTCACCAACAACTCCGACTCGGGCTCGGTGTCGGTCAACAACCTGCAGGTGCTGGGCATGCCGATCGAAAGCGCCACCAGCAAGTACATCTTCTGCCTGGCCATCCTGGTGGTGGTGGCCCTGCTGGCCAAGAACCTGGTGCGCGGCGCCATCGGGCGTGAGTGGATGGCCATCCGTGACATGGACGTGGCTGCGGCCGTGATCGGCATCCGCCCCATGTACGCCAAGCTCAGCGCGTTTGCGGTCAGCTCGTTCATCGTGGGCATGGCCGGTGCGCTGTGGGCCTTTGTGCACCTGGGCGCGTGGGAGCCTGCAGCCTTCTCGGTGGAAATTTCGTTCCGCCTGCTGTTCATGGTGATCATCGGCGGGCTGGGCTCGATCATGGGTGGCTTCTTTGGTGCGGCCTTCATCGTGGTGCTGCCCATCGTGCTCAACCAGTTCCTGCCGGCCTTCATGGGAATCTTTGGCATCGAGGTGTCCACCGCCGGTGTCTCGCATGCCGAGCTGATGATTTTCGGCGCTCTGATCGTGTGGTTCCTCATTGTGGAGCCCCATGGCCTGGCCAAGCTATGGTCCACCGCCAAACAGAAACTCCGCCTCTGGCCCTTCCCCCATTGATACCCTGCCAGTTTTCCCCGTGCTTCAACACATTCATCCAAAGGAGACATCCATGAAGCTTTCGAAAATCGTGATCGCCGCTGCGGTGGTTGCTGCCGGTGCCTCGTCCGTTGCGACGAGCGCCCTCGCACAAGCCAAGGAGCAGTTCTTCCCGCTGCTGTCCTACCGCACAGGCCCCTACGCACCCAACGGTGTGCCATGGGCCAACGGCAAGCAGGATTACATCAAGATGATCAACGCCCGCGACGGCGGCATCAACGGTGTGAAACTGACCTTTGAAGAATGCGAAACCGGCTATGCCACCGACCGTGGCGTGGAATGCTACGAACGCCTCAAGAGCCGCCCTGGCGTGTCTCTGTTCGACCCCCAGGCCACCGGCATCACGTTTGCGCTGACCGAAAAAGCGCCCGTGGACAAGATCCCGCTGATGACGCTGGGCTACGGCCTGTCGGTGGCGCAGGACGGCCAGGCGTTCAAGTGGAACTTTCCGTTCATGGGCAGCTACTGGACGGGCGCCGACATCCTGATCCAGCACATCGGCAAGGCCAACGGTGGTCTGGACAAGCTCAAGGGCAAGAAGATCGCGCTGGTGTACCACGACAGCCCGTTCGGCAAGGAGCCCATCCCGCTGCTGCAAGAGCGCGCCAAGATGCACGGCTTTGAGCTGCAGATGCTGCCCGTGACCGCGCCCGGCGTAGAGCAAAAAGCCACCTGGCTGCAAGTGCGCCAAAGCCGCCCTGACTACGTGCTGCTGTGGGGCTGGGGCGTGATGAACTCCACCGCCCTGAAGGAAGCTCAGGCCACCGGCTACCCCCGCGAAAAGATGTATGGCGTGTGGTGGGCCGGTGCCGAGCCCGATGTGCGTGACGTGGGTGAAGGTGCCAAGGGCTACAACGCGCTGGCCCTGAACACCTCGGGCCAGCAGCCCAAGGTGATCCAGGACATCCTCAAGCACGTGCATGACAAGGGCCAGGGCACGGGCCCCAAGGACGAAGTGGGCTCGGTGCTGTACACGCGCGGCGTGATCATCCAGATGCTGGCCGTCGAATCGGTTCGCCGCGCACAGGAGCGTTTTGGCAAGGGCAAGGTCATGACCGGCGAACAAGTGCGCTGGGGCATGGAAAACCTGGCCCTGGACCAGAAGAAGCTCGACGCGCTGGGATTCAAGGACGTGATGCGTCCTCTGTCCACCAGCTGCGCCGACCACATGGGCTCCACCTGGGCGCGCGTGCACACCTGGGACGGCAAGAAGTTCAACTTCTCGTCCGACTGGTACCAGGCCGACGAGCAGATCTTGAAGCCCATGGTCAAGGCCGGCGCGGACAAGTACCTGGCCGACAAGAAGATGACGCGCCGCGACGCGGCGGACTGCCAGAGCTAAGCACACCCCCCTGAGCGGCTTTGCCGCTTCCCCCTTCTCTCTTAGCGCTTCGCGCTGCGGGAAGGGGGACGCCACCGGTGCGGCGGGGTGGCCCTTGCACGGTGGCACTGGTATTTCAGGCTGCGACCGTTTCAACGGTCAGTGATTAGCGGTTGCGCTCTCGGGGGCAGCCGTCAATCCAAAGGGTTGTGCAACAACCCTTTGGATTGGTACAGGAAGGCAACACCATGGACTCCAACAGCAATATCGTTCTCAACGTCAACGGCATCGAGGTCATCTACAACCATGTGATCCTGGTGCTCAAGGGCGTGTCACTGCAGGTGCCGCAGGGCTCCATCGTGGCCATTCTGGGGGGGAATGGGGCGGGCAAGACGACCACGCTGCGCGCCATCTCCAACCTGCTGCAGGGCGAGCGGGGCGAGGTCACCAAGGGTTCCATCGAGCTGCGCGGCGAGCGCATCGAAAACCTCTCGCCCGCGGACCTGGTGCAGCGTGGCGTAGTGCAGGTGATGGAGGGGCGCCACTGTTTTGCCCACCTGACGATTGAAGAGAACCTGATGACGGGCAGCTACACCCGTACCAGCAAGGCCGAGATCGCAGCCAACCTGGAGAAGGTCTACAACTACTTTCCGCGCCTCAAGACACGCCGCACCTCGCAGGCGGCCTACACCTCGGGCGGTGAGCAGCAGATGTGCGCCATTGGCCGCGCGCTCATGGCCAACCCCAGCATGGTGCTGCTGGACGAGCCCTCCATGGGCCTGGCTCCGCAGATCGTGGAGGAGGTGTTCAACATCGTGAAGGACCTGAACACCAAAGAAAAGGTCACCTTCCTGCTGGCCGAGCAGAACACCAACATGGCCCTGAAGTATTCCGACTACGGCTACATCATGGAAAGCGGCCGCGTGGTGATGGACGGCGCCGCCAGCGACCTGGCCAACAACGAGGACGTCAAGGAGTTCTACCTGGGCGTGGGCGGCGGCGAGCGCAAGAGTTTCAAGGATGTCAAAAGCTACAAGCGGCGCAAGCGCTGGTTGGCTTGAGGAGCCCCCTGTGGCGCTGCGCGCCTTCCCCCTCAGGGGGACGCACCCAGTGGCCTGGCAGAGCCAGTTCCACGGGTGCGCTGGTGGGGCAGCGCGGGCAGCCAGGGCAGTGCTCATTTTCGGACCTCGGACAAATTCACTCTCAATTTCATAGCTGCTTGCGCTTTATGGATGAGCGCCAGAGGCCAATTTCACTTCAAACTACCTCACAAGGAACCCCAGGCATGAGCACGTTTTATGACGCCCTGGAAACGCGCAGCCCCGCCGAGCGCGAAGCGGCGCTGATGGCTGCGCTGCCGCAGCAGATCGCCCATGCCCAGAAGGCATCGCCCGCATTTGCCGGCATCCTGGCTGGTGTGGATGCAACCACCATCACCGGCCGCGCAGCCCTGGCGCAGCTGCCCGTCACGCGCAAGTACGAGTTGCTGGAGCGCCAGCAGGCAGGCCGCGCGGCCAACGTGTTTGGCGGGTTCAGTGCGCTGGGCTTCGGGCCGGGTATGACCCGGGTTTTTGCCAGCCCCGGCACCATCTACGAGCCCGAGGGCACCCGTCGGGACTACTGGCGCATGGCGCGGGCGATCCACGCAGCAGGCTTTCTCAGCGGCGAGTTGATCCACAACAGCTTCAGCTATCACTTTGTGCCTGCGGGTTCGATGATGGAGACCGGCGCCCACGCGCTGGGCTGCACCGTCTTCCCCGGTGGCACGGGCCAGACCGAGCAGCAAGTGCAGGCCATGGCCGAGCTGAAGCCTGCGGGCTACATCGGCACGCCCAGTTTTCTGAAAATCATCGTCGAGAAGGCTGCAGAGATGGGCGTGGCGCTGCCGACCGTCACCAAGGCCCTGGTGTCGGGCGAGGCCTTCCCGCCCTCGCTGCGCGACTGGTTTGCCGAGCGTGGCATCGCGGGCTACCAGTGCTATGCCACCGCTGACCTGGGCCTGATTGCGTATGAAACCTCGGCCCGCGAAGGCCTGGTGCTCGATGAAGGCGTGATCGTCGAGATCGTGCGCCCCGGCACGGGCGACCCGGTGCCCGAGGGCGAGGTGGGCGAGCTGGTGGTGACCACGCTCAACCCCGACTACCCGCTGATCCGCTTTGGCACCGGGGACCTCTCGGCCGTGCTGCCAGGGCAGTGCCCCACGGGCCGCACCAACACCCGCATCAAGGGCTGGATGGGCCGGGCCGACCAGACGACCAAGGTGCGCGGCATGTTCGTCCATCCGGGGCAGATCGCCACCATTGCGCGCCGCTTTCCCCAGGTGCAGCGCGCCCGGCTTGTGGTCAGCGGCGAGATGGCCAACGACCAGATGGTGCTGCAGGTGGAAACCGTGGAGACCGCCGAGGGCCTGGCACACCAGCTCTCGGACGCCATCCGCGAAGTGACCAAGCTGCGGGGCGACGTGCAGATGGTGGCCCCTGGCACGCTGCCCAACGATGGCAAGGTGATTGAGGACGCGCGGAGCTATAAGTAGCCTCCGCCATTGCGCCCTGCGGCGCCTCGGCGCAGCTGCCAGGGGCGGCAGCTCCTCTTCGATGCACTCCAAGCCTGCGCCGGCAGGCTCGGAGCTGTCGCTCCTCTATCCCCAACGGAAACGCCGCCCGCGGCCTGGTTATTGATCCGGCATCTTTGAACTTGAAAAATCCGTTCGGGCTGAGCCTGTCGAAGCCCTGCGCGGCGCTTCGACAGGCTCAGCGTGAACGGTTCAAGTTGATTCAAGCCGACTCAATAAGCGTTCCACGGTGGCGCTGGCATCGGATCGTGCCTGTCTCGGTGATGAGGAGCATGGGCGTGCTGCCAATGCACAAACGTAGGCCCTTCCCGCTCCGCCCAAAGGTTTGCGACAGCGCAAAAAGTGCCCGCTTTGCGCGGCGGCGTGCCGCAGTGTTTACCCTAGCATTGCTCTCAATTAAGTAGCATTCAGCGCTTTATAGACAAGCGCTGCAGGCCTTTTTTTGTTAAAGACCATGTCCCCTGTGTGCTACGTAATATCCGCAATGTTCCCGCAAACCCCCCTCGCTATCATGGCCCGTCATTCACAGGAGAGACCCATGAAAACAACGCTGAAACTTGCATTGATCGCTGCGGCCGCAGCCACCGCTTTTGGCGCCAGCGCCCAAGACTATCCCGCCAAGGACAAGACCGTCACCATCGTGGTTCCCTTTGCTGCGGGTGGCCCCACCGACCGCGTGGCGCGCGACCTGGCCGAAGCACTGCGCAAGCCCCTGGGTGCTACTGTGGTGGTGGACAACACGGCCGGCGCGGGCAGCTCCATCGGTGCAGCCCGCGTAGCCCGCGCCACGCCGGACGGCTACACACTGCTGCTCAACCACATCGGCATGTCCACCATGCCCGCTCTGTACCGTAAGCTGGCGTTCAGCGTGCCCAACGACTTTGAATACCTGGGCATGGTCAACGATGTGCCCATGACGCTGATCGCTCGGCCCACCATGCCTGCGAACAACTTCAAGGAACTCACCGCCTGGATCCAGCAGAACAAGGGCAAGATCAACCTGGGCAACGCGGGCCTGGGCGCTGCGTCGCACCTGTGCGGCCTGATGTTCCAGAGCGCCATGCAGGTGGACATGACCCCCGTGCCGTACAAGGGCACGGCCCCCGCCATCACCGATCTGATTGGCGGCCAGATCGACCTGCTGTGCGACCAGACCACCAACACCACGCCACAGATCGAAGGCAAAAAGGTCAAGGCCTACGCCGTGACCACGCCCAAGCGCCTGACCACCCCGGCTCTGAAGGACCTGCCCACCCTGGCGGAGTCGGGCCTGAAGGACTTCAACGTCAGCATCTGGCACGGCCTGTACGCGCCCAAGGGCACGCCAGCTCCCGTCGTGACCAAGATCAACGAAGCCCTCAAGCTTGCACTGAAGGACCCCGAGTTCATCAAGAAACAAGAAGGCCTGGGCGCGGTGGTCGTCACCGACAAGCGCATGGAACCCGCCGAGCACAAGAAGTTTGTACAGGCCGAAATCGACAAGTGGGGCGCTGTGATCAAGGCTGCAGGCACCTACGCAGACTGATCAATTTTCCCTTCCAGTCATTGATGGAATAGCCGCCTCGGCCTTGGCCGAGGCGGCTTTTTTTGTGCCTGCCATCGAGCTCGGCGCCACCACCTTGGGGTAATCCATCTGCACGGATCGCGCCGCGCCGCGTAAAAAGCTTTGCATGCATACGAAACACCTACGAAAGGACGCCCCCGCCATGACAACACGCCCCCATCCACGCCGCCGCACCGTTGCAGCACTGGCCTGCGCCGCCCTGGGTTGCGCTGCCCTGCTGCCCCTTGCGCACGGCCAACAACAAGCCAACACCTGGCCCACCAAGCCCGTACGCATCGTGGTGCCCTTTGCCCCCGGTGGCACCACCGACATCCTGGCGCGCGCCATGGCGCCCGAACTCTCGCGCGCGTTTGGTCAGCAGTTCATTGTGGACAACCGCGCCGGTGCTGGCGGCAATGTGGGCGCCGACATCGTGGCCAAGTCACCGGGGGACGGCTACACCCTGCTGATGGGCACCGTGGGCACCCACGGCATCAACCGCGCGCTGTACGCCAAGCTGCCCTACGACCCCATCAAGGACTTTGTGCCCATCACCCTGGTAGCCGCCGTACCCAACGTGATGGTGATGAACGCCGACAAGGCCAAGGCCCAGGGCATTCACAACGTGCAGGATTTCATCCGCGTGGCCAAGGCCAATCCCGGCAAGATGAACATGGCGTCCAGCGGCAACGGCACGTCGATCCACTTGGCCGGCGAGCTGTTCAAGAGCATGACCGGCACCTTCATGCTGCATCTGCCTTATCGCGGCTCCGGCCCGGCACTGATGGACATGGTGGCGGGCAACGCGGACGTGATGTTCGACAACCTGCCCTCGTCCATGGCGCAGATCAAGGCCGGCAAACTCACCGCGCTGGCCGTGACCAGCTCCGAGCGCTCGGGCGCCCTGCCCGATGTGCCCACGGTGGAACAGGCAGGCGGCCCCACGCTCAAGGGCTACGAGGCCAGTTCGTGGTTCGGCCTGCTGGCCCCGGCGGGCACACCCGCCGACATCGTCAACCGCATCCAGCAGGAAGTCGCCAAGTCACTGGCCACCCCTGCCATGAAGGAGCGGCTGCTGGCCCAGGGCGCGATCCCCGGCGGCAACACGCCCACAGAATTTGCCAAGCACATCGACAACGAGCACAAGAAGTGGGCGCAGGTGGTAAAGACCTCGGGCGCCAAGGTGGACTGACGGCGGCCGCCACTGCAGTGGCGAAGATCGCAGCGTGGCCTGCGACGGATTGCTGAGGGTGGGTGGATGGGACTGGCAACGCACTTTCGTCGCAAAGTGCGCATTGCGCATTGCGCGTTGTGTGAGTTGCGAACCCGCCTGCCTCAGGTCATACGCCCCACACCACGTCCACATCTGCCGCCGCACTGCGCTTGAGCATCTCGATGAAGGGCGCTGCGCGCTGGCGCAGACGCACCACGTCGTGGCGCTCCTCAGCGGCGGATTCATCGTTTTCCTGGGCTTCGGGCTGGGCCTCGTCGGCGATGACGGCGGCCTCCAGCGCAGCGATGGCGGCAGGGATTTGCGCAGCGGTCACGATGCCGCTGGTGCCGGGGGTCTTGCCGATGAGGGTCACGATCTGGCGCCCCTGGGGTTCGAGCATGATGAGGTCGGCAGTGGCGCGGGATTTGAACTTGTAGAGCATGGTCAAAGGCCTGTCAGAAAGGTTGTCAGAGAGGGTTTTAGAGAGAGTTTCAAAGCGGGTCTTACGGGCCGCGTACATATGGTCGCGGGTGAAGGGATAACTCGATTGTGCGCCGGGTACAGCGCCCTTGGCGGTATCGCCATCCGGCTTGATGGCCAGCATCTGGTGCAGCGCCATCCAGCCCCGTTCAAAGCCGAGAGCACTGCCCGCGAGGTACAAGCGGTAGGCACGCAAGACCTTATCCGCCTGCTCGGCGCCCGCTTGAGCGGACAGCACCCCACGGGCTGCCGGCAATCGGGCTTCGAGGCCATCGGACCATGCCCACAGCGTGCGCGCGTAATGCGGGCGCAGGTTCTCGGTATCCACCATCTCCAGGCCCGCGCGGGCCAGGTCCTGCAGCACCGTGCTCACATGCAGTAGCTCACCGCCCGGGAAGATGTACTGCTCGATGAAGTCGCCCATGCCGGCGCCCAGCTGCGCGTTGTCCACGCCCCCGGCGGTGATGCCATGGTTCAGCACCAGCCCGCCCGGGCGCAGCAGGCGCGCCACGGTGTTGAAGTAGCGGCCCATCTGCGCACGCCCCACGTGCTCGAACATGCCCACAGAGGCGATCTTGTCAAAGGGCTGGTCCACGTGCAACTCGCGATAGTCCACCAACTGCATGCGCACCCGTCCTCCTAGCCCTCGCTCGGCGATGAGCCGCTGCACATGCGCATGCTGGTTGCGCGACAACGTGATGCCCGTCGCATCCACCCCGTAGTGTTCGGCCGCCCACAGCAGCAGGCCGCCCCAGCCCGCCCCAATGTCCAGAAACCGGTCGCCCGGCTGCAGCTGCAGCTTGCGGCAGATGTGGTCGAGCTTGGCCTCCTGCGCCTGGGTCAGGGTGAGGTCGGTTGACTGGTAGTAGGCGCACGAATACACGCGGCGCGGGTCCAGCCACAGCGCATAGAAGTCATCCGACAGGTCGTAGTGGAACTGCACCTGCCGTGCGTCATGCGCCAGCGTGTGTGCTGCCATGGACCGCGCGCGCCCCAGCACCCTGCGCCACCAGCCATGGTGCTGGTCGCGTGCGGGGTCGCTCGTCAGAAGGCCTGTGGCTGCGGCCATCAGATCACGCATGCCGCCCTCCAGCGCCACGCGGCCCTCGACGATGGCGGCCCCGACATGACCGATATCGCCAGAGGCCAGCGCGACCAGCGCCATGCGGTCCCGAAAGCGCAGCACCACCGCCGGGTCGGGCGCGCCCAGGTGTTGACCCGCCGGCAGCTCCACCGCCATGGGCACCGGCAGGGTCGCCAGCCGCCCCTCCAGGGTATGCAGCAAGTGCTTCATGCCGAGGATTCTTGAAGTCATGCTGCAGCGCGTCAACACGCAGCCCGGCTTTTCAGAGTCTGTCCTACAGCGATGGCACGCTCTGGCGGCAGGGAGCAACCCCATTGACAGCATTTTGTTTAGGTCTAAACTATTTTGACATGAACATCCTCTGCATTGGCGGCGGGCCCGCCGGTCTCTATTTCGCCCTGCTGATGAAGCAGCAGAACCCCGCCCACCGCATCACGGTGGTCGAGCGCAACCGACCGTTCGACACCTTCGGCTGGGGCGTGGTGCTGTCGGACCAGACGCTGGCCAATCTGCAGGCGGCCGACGCGCCCACGGCCGCACTCATCGGCGATGCGTTCAACCACTGGGACGACATCGAGGTGTTCTTCAAGGGCCGCAGCGTGCGCTCCACCGGCCACGGCTTTTGCGGCATTGGCCGCAAGCGGCTGCTCAACATCCTGCAGGACCGGTGCCTGGCGGTCGGTGTGGAGCTGGTGTTCGAGACCGACGTGGCCGACGACCAGGCGCTCGCCGCGCAGTACGGTGCTGACTTGGTGATCGCCAGCGACGGCCTCAACAGCCGCATCCGCACCCGCTACGCGGCTACCTACCAGCCAGACATCGACCTGCGCCAGTGCCGCTTCGTGTGGCTGGGCACCAAGAAGAAGTTCGACGCCTTCACCTTCGCGTTCGAACAGACCGAGCACGGCTGGTTCCAGGCGCACGCCTACCAGTTCGACGCCGACACCTCCACCTTCATCGTCGAGACACCCGAGGCCGTGTGGAAGGCCCATGGCCTGGACGCCATGGAGCAGCCCGAGGCGATTGCGTTCTGCGAAAAGCTGTTCGCGAAGTACCTGGACGGCAACGCGCTCATCAGCAACGCCACCCACCTGCGCGGCTCGGCCAACTGGATTCGTTTTCCGCGCGTGATCTGCAACACCTGGGTGCACCGCGAAACTGTCGGCGGCAAGCAGGTGCCCATCGTGCTGATGGGCGATGCGGCGCACACCGCGCATTTCTCCATTGGCAGCGGCACCAAGTTGGCACTCGAAGACGCCATCGACCTGGCCAACGAGTTCGCCACGGGCCTACCCATCGATGAGGTGCTGCAGCACTACGAGGCCCGCCGCAGCGTGGAGGTGCTCAAGATCCAGAACGCCGCGCGCAACAGCACCGAGTGGTTTGAAAACGTGGCGCGCTACACCGGCATGCCCATCGAGCAGTTCACCTACTCGCTGCTCACGCGCAGCCAGCGCATCAGCCATGAGAACCTGCGGCTGCGCGATGCGGCTTGGCTGGAGGGCTATGAGGCCTGGCTCGCGGGCGGCAAGGCGGCGATTCCGCCCATGCTCACGCCTTTCACGCTCAAAGGCCTCACGCTCAAGAACCGCATCGTTGTCTCCCCCATGGCGACTTACAGCGCGGTCGAGGGCGTTCCGCAGGACTTCCACCTGGTCCACCTGGGCGCGCGCGCTCTGGGCGGCGCAGCGCTGGTGATGGTGGAGATGACCAGCCCCACACCCGAAGGCCGCATCACACCCGCCTGTCCGGGGCTGTGGAACGACGCCCAGCAAGCCGCCTTCGCGCGCATCGTGAACTTTGTGCACGGCAGCAGCACGGCCAAGATCGGCCTGCAGCTGGGCCACAGCGGCCCCAAAGGCTCCACGCGAGTGGGCTGGGAAGGCACGGACGAGCCACTGGAGGCGGACAACTGGCCCCTGCTGGCCGCAAGCCCCATCGCCTACGGCGCACAGAACCAGACCCCTGCGGCCATGAGCCGTGCCGACATGGACCGCGTGACCGCCGCGTTTGTGGACAGCGCCCGCCGCGCCGTGGCCTGCGGCTTTGACTGGCTGGAACTGCACTGCGCGCACGGCTACCTGCTGGCCAGCTTCCTCAGCCCCGCTACCAACCAGCGCACCGATGAATACGGCGGTAGCCTGGAGAACCGCTGCCGCTACCCGCTGGAGGTATTGACCGCGCTGCGCGCCGTGTGGCCTGCCGACAAACCGCTCTCCGTGCGCATCTCGGCGCACGACTGGCTGCAGGAAGGCCAAGGCAACACCGCCGACGACGCCATTGCCATCGCGCGCCTGTTCAAGGCCGCTGGCGCGGACCTGATCGACGTGTCCTCAGGCCAGACCACGCGCAACTCCCGCCCGGTGTACGGCCGCATGTACCAGACGCCGTTTGCCGACCGCATCCGCAACGAGGTGGGTATTGCCACCATGGCCGTGGGTGCGATCACCGAGGCCGACCATGCCAACAGCATCGTTGCAGCCGGTCGGGCTGACCTGTGCGCCATCGCCCGCCCCCACCTAGCCGACCCGGCCTGGACCTTGCACGCCGCCGCGCAATTGAGCCCCTTGGCCGCAGCGCACACCGACTGGCCGGTGCAATACCACAGCGGCCGCGACCAGATGCTGCGCGAGATTGCCAAGCAAAAGCAGATGGCCGCGCTGGCCGCACCGGCGCAGGAATCCAGCAAACCCGCAGCCATCGAGTAAACCACCATGGACCTCGAAGCCCGCCTGCACGGCGCCGCCCCCAGTGAACACCCCGAGGCCCTGCGCCTGTGGCTGCGCTTGCTCACCTGCACCCAGCTCATCGAAAAGCAGGTGCGCAGCCAGCTGCGCGCGCAGTTCGACACCACCTTGCCGCGCTTTGACCTGATGGCGCAGCTGGAGCGCGCGCCGGACGGCATGAAGATGAAGGAACTCTCGCGCCGCATGATGGTGACGAGCGGCAACATCACCGGCATCACCGACCAGCTCGTCGCCGAAGGGCTGGTCGAGCGCATGGACGTGGAAGGCGACCGCCGTGCCTACCTGGTGCGCCTCACGCCCCAAGGCCGCGAGCAGTTCAACACCATGGCGCGCCAGCACGAGCAGTGGATCGTCGAGGCCTTCGCCACGCTGGGCGAGCGCGACATCGCCACCTTGTACCGCCTGCTGGGCAAGGTCAAGGAACACACACAAAACAACTCTTTGGAGACAGCCGAATGAAGCACTACATCGGGGCGAACAACCCCATGCGCGATCAGTTCAACCCGCAGGCCAGCTACGTCGCTGAGCACTTCGCATGGAGTTTTGCCGATGGCGTGGGCACCGTCACGCTGAACCGGCCGGACCGCAAGAACCCGCTGACTTTCCAGAGCTATGCCGAGCTGCGCGACTTTTTCTACGCGCTGCGCTTTGCCACCGACGTGAAGGCCATCGTCGTTACCGGTGCGGGCGGCAACTTCTGCTCGGGCGGCGACGTGCACGAGATCATCGGCCCGCTCACCACCATGACCATGCCCGAACTGCTGGAGTTCACGCGCATGACCGGTGATCTGGTCAAGGCTATGCGCGCCTGCCCGCAGCCCGTGCTGGGCGCCATCGACGGCATCTGCGCCGGTGCGGGCGCGATGATGGCGCTGGCCTGCGACATGCGCTACGGCACCGAGGCCACCAAGACCGCGTTCCTGTTCACCCGCGTGGGCCTGGCCGGGGCCGACATGGGTGCCTGCGCGCTGCTGCCCCGCATGATCGGCCAGGGCCGCGCCAGCGAACTGCTGTTCACCGGCCGCGCAATGACCGCGCACGAAGGCCTGGCCTGGGGCTTCTTCAACGACCTGTATGAAAGCGCCGACCTGCTGGCCAATGTGCAGGCGACTGCGCGGGCACTGGCCGACGGCCCCACCTTTGCCCATGGCATGACCAAGACCATGCTCAGCCAGGAATGGAGCATGACCATCGAACAGGCCATCGAGGCAGAGGCGCAGGCCCAGGCCATCTGCATGCAGACCGAAGACTTCCGCCGCGCCTACGAGGCGTTTGCCGCCAAGCAAAAGCCTGTATTCCAGGGGGATTGAGCCCATGCACGTCGCCACGCCTCCCGCCCCCTGCCCGCCCTCCACGGCGCACCTGGCTCTGCCCTTTTTTGACGACGCCCACCGCGCACTCGCCGAAGGCCTGGTGCCCTGGGCAGCCGCGCAAGAGGTTGACGAAACCGACGACCGCGCCGCCTGCCGCGACTGGGTGAAGCGCCTGGGCGCGGGCGGCTGGCTGCGCTACTGCGTGCCGGCAGCACACGGCGGCGCCCTGCCCGCACTGGACTCGCGCGCGCTGGTGCTGCTGCGTGAGACGCTGGCCTACCACTCGCCGCTGGCGGACTTTGCGTTTGCGATGCAGGGCCTGGGCAGCGGCGCGATCACGCTGGCGGGCAGCCCTGCGCAGCAGGCGCTCTACCTGCAGGGCGTGGCGCGTGGCGAGCTGATTGCGGCGTTCGCGCTGAGCGAGCCCGAGGCAGGCTCAGACGTGGGCGCTATGCAAACCATAGCTGCCAGCGCAGATTCCACTAGCGCTACAGGCACTTTTTGCTTGAACGGCACCAAAACCTGGATCAGCAATGGCGGCATTGCTGACTTCTACTGCGTGTTTGCCAAGACCAACCCCAGCGGCGGCACGCGCGGCATCAGCGCCTTCATCGTCGATGCGAACACGCCAGGGCTGGACACCTCGCGCCATATCCATGTGATGGCGCCGCACCCGCTGGCCACGCTGCAGTTCAGCGACTGCAACGTGCCTGCCACAGCGCTGCTGGGCGAAGAAAACGGCGGCTTCAAGCTGGCCATGCGCACGCTCGACATCTTCCGCGCGTCGGTCGCTGCCGCCGCCCTGGGCATGGCGCGCCGCGCGCTGGCCGAGGCCGTGCACCACGCCCGCCAGCGCCGCATGTTTGGCCAGACGCTCGCGGACTTCCAACTCACGCAGGCCAAGATCGGCGAGATGGCAGCACTGGTGGACAGTGCCGCGCTGCTCACCTACCGCGCGGCCTGGCTGCGCGACACCGGCCAGGCGCGCGTCACCGCAGAAGCAGCCATGGCCAAGATGACCGCCACCGAAAACGCCCAGCGCGTGATCGACATGGCGCTGCAGCTGCACGGCGGGCGCGGTGTGGAGGTGGGCAGCAAGGTCGAATCGCTGTACCGCGACATCCGCTCGCTGCGCATCTACGAAGGCGCGACCGAGGTGCAGCAACTGATCATCGGCAAGGCCGCTCTGCAGGAGTAAACGCATGAAAGCCCCCTCCGCCCAGCCCGACCACTTTGTTCACGACCGCCTGCCACCGCCCGAGGCCTGGCCCACGCTGTGCTACGACCTGCCGGAGCTGCAGATCGCCAACCAGGCGAACCTGGTGCAGGCCCTCTTCGACCAGGCCGAGCGCGCAGGCCACATCGACCGCCCTTTGCTGCGCGGCCCGCACCGCACCTACACCTACCGCGACGTCCGCACCGAAGCTGCGCGCATTGCCGAGGTGCTGACGCAGGACCACGGCCTGGTGCCCGGCAACCGCGTGCTGCTGCGCGGCGGCAACACGGTGGAGATGGCGCTGGCCTGGCTAGGCACCGTCTACGCCGGGCTGATTGCGGTGGCGACCATGCCGCTGTTGCGCGCGGTAGAGCTGGGCAGCATCATCGACCGCGCCCAGCCTACGCTGGCGCTGTGCGACAGCCGCCTGCTGGCCGAACTGCAGACGGCGCAAACACAGCACCCGGTGCTGGCTACCGTCGTGCCGTTTCACACCGCGCCCGATGCGGCAGACCTGCTGCAGCGTGCGCAGGGCAAGCCCGGCACCACGCCGCCCTGCCCCACGTCGGCGGACGACATCGCGCTGATGGCGTTCACCTCGGGCACCACAGGCTCCCCCAAGGCGGCCGTGCACACGCACCGCGATGTGCTGGCAGGCTGCGAGGCCTGGCCGCGCCATGTGCTCAAGGCCACGCCCGACGACATCGTGGCGGGGTCGCCACCGCTGGCGTTCACCTTTGGCCTCGGTGGCTTGCTGGTGTTTCCGATGTGGGCCGGGGCCAGCGTGTACTTCCCCGACCAGCCCTACACGCCCGAAACCATGGTGCGGCTGATGCGCGACGCGGGCGTGACCATCTGCTACACCGCCCCCACCTTCTACCGGCAGATGGCACCGTTCGCCAAGCAGATCGGCCTGCCCCAGCTGCGCACCAGCGTGAGCGCGGGTGAGGGCCTGCCCGACGCCACGCGCCAGCTGTGGAAGGAGGCGACCGGCCTGGACATGACGGACGGCATTGGCGCCACCGAGATGTTCCACATCTTCATTTCCTCGCCCGGCGGTGAGAGCCGGCGCGGCGCCATCGGCAAGGTGGTGCCCGGCTATACCGCCAAGGTGGTGGACGACGATGGCAATGAGCTGCCGCGCGGCACCGTGGGCAAGCTCGCGGTGATCGGCCCCACGGGCTGCAAGTACCTCGACGACCCGCGCCAGGCCAAGTACGTGAAGGATGGCTGGAACTACCCGGGCGATGCGTTCACGCAAGACGCTGACGGCTACTTTTTCTACCAGGCACGCGACGACGACATGATCATCACCGCCGGCTACAACGTGGGCGGCCCCGAGGTGGAAGACGCCCTGCTGCGCCACCCGGCCGTGGCCGAGTGCGGCGTGATCGGCGTGCCCGACGAGGAGCGCGGCATGGTGGTCAAGGCCATCTGCGTCTTGAAGCCCGGCCACACGGGCGATGCCGCCATGGTCAAGACCTTGCAGGACCATGTGAAAGCCACCATCGCCCCGTTCAAATACCCGCGCGTGGTGGAGTTCGTCACGGCCCTGCCCCGCACCGAAACCGGCAAGCTGCAGCGTTTCAAGCTGCGCCAGGGTGCGGCCGCATCACCCTCCGCCACATCGCCCACTTCCACAAAAACAACATGACGATGAAAAACACCCTTTTGCAGCCCGAAGGCTGGGTCACCCCCAAGGGCTACGCCAACGGCGTGGCCGCGCGCGGCACCATGGTCTTCACCGGCGGCCAGATCGGCTGGAATGCGCAGCAGCAGTTTGAGAGCGACGACTTCATCGACCAGACGAGGCAGACGCTGTTGAATGTGCGGGCGGTGCTGGAAGCCGGTGGCGCGGGCCCCGAGCACCTGGTACGGCTGACCTGGTACGTGACCGACCGCAACGAATACAACAGCCGCTTGAAGGAGCTGGGTGCGGTCTACCGCGAGGTGCTGGGCAAGAACTTTCCGGCCATGGCCTGCGTGCAGGTGGCGGGGCTCATGGAAGAGCGCGCGAAGATCGAGATTGAAGCAACCGCTGTAATCCCGGACTGAGCTTTTCCAGCCACCGCTGCAGCGCTTGCCCGTACAGGATGAACGCCAGCGCCGCCCCAATCAACGGCAGCGCGGCAAACACCCAGCCCGTGAGCAGCTCGCCCCCCAGCGCCACGCCCACCAGCAAAGCCACCGCAGGGTTCACGAACGAATAGCTGCCCGCCAGCGCGGCCGACGTGTTCTGCAGCAGCCACAGGTACGCATTGAGCGCCACCAAGGTGCCAAACACCAGCAGATAGACCCACGCCGCCCACGACTTGGCAGTGACCTGGCCCAGGGCGCTCAACGGCTCAAACCACAACGCCACCACCAGCCCCATGGCGCCCCCCGCAAACCACTGCGCGGCCGATGCCATGGCGGGCGCGGGTAGCGACAGCTTGCGCGATGCATACGAGCCCACGCTCCAGCACAGCGGCGCGCCAAAAGCCAGCAGCGCACCGAGCCAGGTGGCTGAAAAGTCGCCCTCCAGCGCCAGCAGCAGCGCACCCACCACGCCCAGGGCCAAGCCGATCCAGCTGGTGAACGGCACGCGCTCGCCGCCCCAGCGCGACCAAAGTGCCAGCCACATCGGCATGGTGGTGACCACCGTGGCCATCAGGCCCGAGCCAATGCCCAGCTTTTGCGCAAAACCCATCAGGTTCATGGCCAGAAACACCATGCAGCCGCCCACCACCGCCGAGTTGCGCCATTGCACCCACGTGGGCAATGCATGGCCTTGCCACAGCGCAATCAGCAGCATCACCCCCCCTGCACACAGGAAGCGGATCGCATTCATCAGCAGTGGCGGCATGCTCTGCAGCGCAATACCAATGGCGAAATAGGTAGTGCCCCAGACGATGTAGACCAACAGCAGTGCCATGGCCACCGCCCCTTTGCGCTGTGTGCGGGCTTGCGCATTGAAAATTGCCGGCATATTCTTCACCTGACCGAATAATTTATGGAAACCGCGAGGTTTTCGGAATTTTTACCAAAATCGAGCGGCTATGCAAGCAAATATTCAGACAGATGACATGGACGCCAGAATTATTTCGGCGCTAGGCGCCGATGGCCGACGTTCCTATGCCGATGTGGGGGCCGAAGTGGGACTGTCCACCGCCGCCGTGCACGAGCGCGTGAAGAAGCTGCTGGACAAGGGCGTGATTCGCCGGTTTTCGATCAGCGTGGACCCGGAACGCGTGGGGCTGAACTTCACCGCGTTTGTGGCGATCCGCAACGATGGCGGCGCGCACTGCCGCGACATTGCGCCGCGCCTGCGCGGTATCCCCCAGGTGGAGGAGTTGCACAGCGTGGCTGGCGAGCACGACTTCCTGGCCAAGATCCGCACCACGCACGCGCGCGGGCTGGAGGACGTGCTCTACCAGATCAAGGCGATTCCCGGCGTGGCGCGCACCACGAGCACCGTGGTCCTGAACACCGAATTCGAGGACCGGCCGCTGGACCTGGGCTGGGTGAATGGCGACAAGGGAGGTTGATGCGTAGGGGCGGCCTCGGCTTGGCCGCGCGGCTGTTTACGCTGCCACCGGGGCGAGTTCAGCCGCAGCGGCAACAGCTGCCGGAACTGGCACCAGACGCTGCACCAGCGCCATGTAGTAGCCCAGCGGGGGCGTGACCAACCCCGGCACCTTGGCATGGTCGTCATAGCGGCGCAGGCGGATGGCCTCCTGCGCAAAGGGCTGGGCCGCAAACTGCATCGCCTCTTTGGGCGTGAAGGGCCCGCCCTGCAGCACCAGGCTGTGCTGCGATGCGGGCGACAGTGTCTCCCAGTACCCCGGCTCCATCGTGCACAGGTAGCGCTTGGCATCCACATGCAGGCGTATGGGCTCCAGCACCGCGTCGGGCAGCAGGCCCCGCAAGAACGGGATGGCCATGTACTGGTGCAGGTCGTCTTGCTCGGCCGTGTCGCCCCCGGGCGCCAGCAGGTGGCCCAGGTCGTGCAGCAAAGCCGCTGCGACCGTCGCGGGGGTCTCGCCCGACTTTTCGGCCCACTGCGCGCACTGCAGCGCATGCTCCAGCTGGCTGACCGCCTCGCGGCCATATTGATTCACGCCCCGGGTAGCGAGCAGGTGGGCGATGTCTTCAAGGTTCAATGCCATGGCGTACCCCTTGTCAAACCAGTGCCTTGCGGATGCGGGCCGACACCAAGTCGATGACGCTCACCGTGACCACGATGATGAGCATCACGGCGCAGGTTTCGGCGTATTGGAAGCCCCGGATGATTTCCCACAGCACCACCCCAATGCCTCCAGCGCCGACCATGCCCACCACTGAGGCCGAGCGCACGTTGGCCTCGAAGCGGTACAGCGTGTACGAGATCCACAGCGGCATGACCTGCGGGATCACGCCATAGATGATTTCGTGCAGTGCGCTCGCACCGGTGGAGCGGATGCCTTCCACGGGCTGCGGGTCAATCGCCTCCACGGCTTCGGAAAACAGCTTGGCCAGGGTTCCCGAGGTGTGGATCCACAGGGCCAGGACACCCGCAAAAGGCCCCAGGCCCACGGCCACCACAAACAACATGGCAAACACCATTTCGTTGATGGCGCGGCACGCGTCCAGCACGCGGCGCACCGGCTGGTACACCCACCAGGGCACGATGTTGGACGAGGCCAGAAGTGCCAGCGGCACGGCGGTGACCACCGCCAGCGCCGTGCCCCACAGCGCGATCTGCAGCGTGACCAGCATCTCCTGCACATAGATCTGCCACTGAGCAAAATTGGGCGGAAAGAACTCCGCCGCATAGCTGACCATGTTGCCCGAGTCGTTCCACAGATCGAGCGGGCGCATGTCGGCGCCCTTCCAGGACGCCGCCAGCAACACCAGCAGGATGCCCCACGACAGGTACCAGGCCAGGCTGCGCTTGGGCGACGAGGTGCTGGCCAGTGTGGCCAGCGAGGGATTCAAAGCAGAGGACATGGAGACACCCGGGCCGCAACAAGAAACCTACGGATTACTTCAACGACGCCAGCTGCTGGTCGATCTCGGCCAGGCGGGTCTTCTTGTCGGCATCGGCCAGCGTCGCGTCGGCCTCGATCTTGTTGCGCTTGCCGAACAGGTCCAGCTGGCGGATGGGGGTGAGCTGTGCATTTGTTGATGGCTTGAAGCCCGAGAGCTTGGAGATCTTCATCACGATCTCCTTCTCGCGCGCATCGGTCTTGGCGTAGTTGTAGAAGAAGTCGCGGATCTTGGTCTTGGTGGCCTCGGGCAAGTCCTTGCGCATCACCAGAGGGTCCAGCGGAATCAGGGGCGAGGTCCAGACGATCTTGATGTCCTTGAACTTCTCGGGCTGGCGCTCCTTGATCTTCTCCAGGTTCTCGCTGTTGTTGGTGGCAACATCCACCTGCTTGTTGGCCACGGCCGGCGCGTTGGTCTCGTGGTTGGCACTGCGCGTGATCTTGAAGTGCGTCTTCGCGTCGATCTTGTTCTGTGCAAAGGCGTAGTAGCCGGGCACCAGGAAGCCCGAGGTGGAGTTGGGGTCGCCGTTGCCAAAGCTCAGCGACTTGCCGTTCTTGAGCACGTCATCCAGGGTGGCCAGGGGGCTGTCCTTGTGCACGATGAGGTGCGAGTAGTAGCCCTGCGTGCCGTCTGCGTTCACCATCTGCGCAAAGACTTCGCCATTGGCGCGGTCCACGGCTTCCATGGCCGACTTGTTGCCCAGCCAGGCCACCTGCATTTTGTTGAAGCGCATGGCTTCGATGAGGCCTGCGTAGTCGGATGCAAAGAAGGCGTTGATCTTCAGACCGGTCTGCTTGGCCATGTCATCCAGCAGGGGCTGCCAGTCGGCCTTGAGGTTTTGCGAGGCCTCGGTCGAGATCATGCCGAAGTTGATGTCCTGGGCCAACGCGCCCGTGGTCAAACCCAGCCCGATCGTCAGGGCGGCACACAGTTTCTTGAACATGTTGAAAACTCCAGAGAAAGGAATTGAAAAGAAACAAAAGACCGTTCAGGCGGCCTAGACCATGGCGGGCGTCCACTGCGGGACGGGTGTTGGGGCATGCACGGGTGCTGGTGGGGCACTCGCTGCATCCGACAGAATTTCGTCGGCGTGCACGCCATAGAGGCTGCGCAGCAGTGCGGGCGTGAGGGCCGCCGACGGGCCGTCGTACACCACCTGGCCGTGGTGCAACGCCACCACGCGGGGGCAGTATTTGATGGCCACATCCACCTGGTGCAGCGACACGATGACGGTGCAGCGGTCCTCGCGGTTGATGCGGGCCAGGATGTCCATGACCTTGCGCGAGGATTCGGGGTCCAGCGAGGCGATGGGCTCGTCGGCCAGCACCACCTTGGCGCCCTGCACCAGCGTGCGGGCAATGGCCGCGCGCTGCTGCTGCCCGCCGGACAAGGTGGACGCACGCTGTGCATGGCATTCGGCAATGCCCACGCGGTGCAGCGCCTCCAGCGCCAGCGCACGCTCCTGCGGCTTGAACAGGCGCAGCCAGCCGCGCCACCAGGGCGTGCGGTGCAACAGGCCCACCAGCACGTTCATCAGCACGGGCAGTCGGTTCACCAGGTTGAACTGTTGGAACACAAAACCCACCTGCGAACGCACCTTGCGGATGTCGCTGTGGATGCGCCCGCCCTGCTGCACGCAGCGGCCGTCCACCTCGATCAGCGAATCGCTGGCCGCATCGGCCACCACTAGGCCCGCCACATGACGCAGCAGTGTGGACTTGCCCGAGCCCGAGGCACCAATCAGCGCCACCATCTCGCCGCGCTGCACGGTGAGGTTGATGTCGCGCAGGGCGTGTTTGCCGTTGGCGAAATGCTTGTTCAGTTGGTGGATGTGCAGTGCGGCGGTCATGGCAGCCTCCTGGGGATTAAGTCGTCTAGACAACCGGAGTGTGGTTGTGGGGCGTGACAGTGCTTTGACAGTTGGGAGAAGTTTGGATGTCAGAGGCCGATTTAGAGCGGCTAACAAAACTCAGCGAAGCGGCCCTGGCTAGGCGTTTCGCCGTAGGCAGTACAAGTAGTACGACAAGGCGAGACAACGACGCCAGGGGAGTTTTTTTGCCGCTCTTACAGCACGCGCTGCCCTTCGCGCCACACGCCACGCACCACGGCCTGGCGACCGCCATCGGGCAGGTCGGCCATGTGCACCTGCACCAGGTCGGCGCGCAGGCCGGGCGCCAGCGCGCCCCGGTCCAGCATGCCCGCCGCCTTGGCCGGGTTGTGGGTGACGGTGGCCACAGCCTGTGGCAAAGGCAGGATGTCGTCCTGCACCAGCCGCATCACCGCGCTAAGCAGACTGCCGGGCACATAGTCGGACGAGAGGATGTCCAAGAGCCCCCTGCGCGCCAGGTCGGCCGCCGCCACGTTGCCCGAATGCGAACCACCGCGCACCACGTTGGGCCCGCCCATCACGGTGAGCAAGCCACGTTCGTGCGCGGCCTGGGCTGCGGCCAGTGTGGTCGGGAACTCCGACATCGCGGCCCCTTCGGCATGGGCCTGCTCCACATGGGCCACCGTGGTGTCGTCGTGGCTGGCCAGCGAGATGCCGTGCGTGCGGCAGTAATCCACAAAGTACGCACGGTGTGGCTCGGCGTACTGCGCCTGCAGCGTGGCAGCGTGCGCCACCTGGCGCTCGAATTTCTCGGCGCTCCAGCCCTTCTTGCCGGTGTAGTAGGTGCGCGCCTGCTCGACGTTCTCCCACTGGCGCTGGCCCGGGGTGTGGTCCATCAGCGAGATCAGCGACAGGCGCGGGTGCCCGTGGAAGGGCTCGAACAGGTCGATGGTGTTGGGCGCAGGCAGCTCGCAGCGCACATGCAGGTGATGGTCGGCGCGCAGCAGGTTGCGCTCGGTGCAGGTATCGATGGTGTCGAGCACGCGGCTCCAGGCGCTGCCGCGCAGGCTGTCCACATCGGCCTCGCCCACGCCCAGCGCGTCCAGCACCGTGGTGATGCCTGCGGCCGCAATCTCTGCATCGTGCGCCAGCAGCGCGGGCATCTCGGCCCACTGCACCTTGGGGCGCGGCATCAGGTGGCGCTCGAAGTTGTCGGTATGGATTTCGACCAGCCCGGGCAGCAGGTAGTCGCCCCCCAGGTCGATGCCTTGCAAGGCCGCGGTGGACCCTCTGTCCAGCGACGCAATGCGCCCGCCATCCACGTGCAAGCTGCCCAACACCACTTCGCCCGGCAACACCATGCGGGCGTTCTTGAACACGGTTGCATTCATGCCGATGCTCCCCGAAAGTCACCCACGTTCACGCGGCGCGTGGCCACGGCAGCGCCGACCTGTGCATCGTGAAAGATGCCCACCAGGGCCGCGCCGCGCGCCAAGGCCTCGCGGATCATGGCGATCACGGTCTCTGTGTTGGCCGCGTCGAGCGATGCAGTCGGCTCGTCCAGCAGCAACAGCGGCTTGGGCTTGATCATGTTGCGGGCGATGTTGATGCGCTGCTGCTCGCCACCGGAGAACGTGGCGGGCGGCAGGTGCCACAGCCGCTCGGGAATGCGCAGGCGGGTCAGCCACTGGCGGGCGGCCTCGCGCGCGACCTCGATGCCCGCAGGGTCGTCTCCGGCGTCTTCCGCCAGTGGTTCGGCCACCACGTCCAGCGCCGACACGCGCGGAATGACCCGCAGGAACTGGCTCACATAGCCCACGGTGTCGCGCCGCAGCTGCACCAGCGCACGCGGCGTGGCCTGTGTCACATCCACCACGGCGCCATCGGCCGAGCGCACCGTGATGCTCCCTGCATTGACCCGGTAGTTGGCGTAGATCATCTTGAGCAGCGTGCTCTTGCCCATGCCCGATGGGCCGTCCAGCACCACACATTCACCGGGCTGCACGGCCAGGTCCACCTGGGCAAGCACAGGCAGTTCAATGCCGTTCTGGTGGTGCAGGGTGAAGCGTTTGGCCACCCCTTGCATCTGGAGAATGGGCGCAATGGAAGGGGGCTGGTTCATGGCTGCAGTACCGAAGAAACGAGGAGCTGGGTGTAGGGGTGTTGCGGGTCGTCGAGCACCTGGTCGGTCAGGCCCGACTCGACCACGCGGCCGCGCTGCATGACGACCATGCGGTGGGCCAGCAAGCGCGCCACGGCCAGGTCGTGCGTGACCACAATGGCGGCCAGCTGCATCTGCCGCGTGAGCTGGCGCAGCAGGTCCAGCAGGCGCGCCTGCACTGATACATCAAGGCCCGAGGTGGGTTCGTCCATGAACACCAGGCGGGGCTGGGTGACGAGGTTGCGCGCAATCTGCAGGCGCTGGCGCATACCGCCCGAAAACGTGCGCGGTGCATCGTCGATGCGCGCCGCGTCGATCTCCACGCGCTGCAGCCATTCGGTGGCCGTGGCGCGCAGGCGGCCGTAGTGGCGCTCGCCCAGGCCCATCAGGCGCTCGCCCACGTTGGCACCGGCGGATACATCCATGCGCAAGCCATCCGCCGCGTTCTGGTGCACAAAGCCCCAGTCGGTGCGGGCCAGCAGGCGCTGCTGGGCTTCGGTCATGGCGTAGATGTCCTGCAGCTCGCCGCTGCGCTGGCGGAACTGCACCGTGCCTTCGTCCGGGGCGCTGCGTGCTGCAATGGCGTTGAGCAGCGTGGACTTGCCGGAGCCCGACTCGCCCACCACGGCCAGCACCTCGCCGGGCCACAGGTCAAAGGACGCGCCTTGCAGCGCCACGCGGTCGCCATAGCGCTTGCTGACATTGCGCACGCTCAGCAGCGGCGCAGAAGGTTCGGGGTGATTCATGTGAGGGTCTCGACAACAAAGCTCAGGCCATGCTGCGCAAAGCCCAGGGATTCATAGAAGGCATGTGCGCCCTTGCGGCGGGCGTTGGACGAGAGCGCGAGCTTGTAGCAGCCCGCGTCGCGCGCCTGCTGCATGGCGTGGGCCATCATCTGGCGGCCAATGCCTCGGCCCTGCTGGTCCTGTGCCACCACCACGTCTTCCACGATGGCCGAGGGCGTGCCCCGGTGCGCCAGGTTGTGCATGACGAGCAGCGCATAGGTGCCCACCACGGCGCCGTGCTGCGCGGGGTCGCAGGCCACCCACAGGCGGTAGCTGGGGTAGCGGGCGAACTGGGACCATAGGGCCTCGGCTTCTTCCAGGGTCAGCACGTCGGCCGGGCTGTCTTCAATGGCGGCATACAGCACCAGCACGCTCTCCAGGTCGGCCTGCCGGGCTTCGCGAATGTGCACGGCGCTCATGCCGCGCCGCCTTCCACCTGCGCCGTTTCGGCCTGCTGCGCCTGGCGCTCCTGGCAGTAGTCCGAATCGGAACAGACATGCATGCGCCCGCCCTGGTCGTCGGTGATGACCTCGTCCAGAAAGCTGTCGGTGGCGCCACACAGCGCGCAAGCAGCATCCCAGCGCTGCACCTCGAAGGGGTGGTCCTCAAAACTCAGGCTCTCCACCGGCGTATAGGGCGGCACGGCATAGATGCGCTTTTCGCGGCCCGCGCCAAACAGCTGCAGCGCGGGGTTCATGTGCATCTTGGGGTTGTCGAACTTGGGGATGGGCGAAGGCGCCATCACGTACCGGCCGTTGACCAGCACGGGGTAGTCGTAGGTGGTGGCGATGTGGCCGTAGCGCGCAATGTCTTCGTAGAGCTTGACGTGCATGAGCCCGTACTCGGCCAGGCCGTGCAGCGTGCGCGTTTCGGTCTCGCGTGGCTCCAGGCGCTGCATGGGCTCGGGCACCGGCACCTGGTAGACGATGACCTGGCCTTCGGCCAGCGGTGTCTCGGGGATGCGGTGGCGCGTCTGGATCAGCGTGGCCTCGCGCGTGCGGGTGGTGGTGGCCACTGATGTGGTGCGCTCGAAGAAGCGGCGGATGTTGACGGCGTTGACCGTGTCATCCGATCCCTGGTCAATGACCTTGAGGCAGTCCTGCGGGCCGATGATGGACGCGGTGACCTGGATGCCGCCCGTGCCCCAGCCATAGGGCAGCGGCATCTCGCGCGAGCCAAAGGGCACCTGGTAGCCGGGGATGGCCACGGCCTTCAAGATGGCGCGGCGGATCATGCGCTTGGTGCGCTCGTCCAGGTAGGCAAAGTTGAAGTGGCCGTCCACCGGTGCGGCGTCGGCAGGCAGGCCCATTACGGCGGGTTCCATGGGCGCGTTCATGCGGCATCCTCCTCGGCGGTGGTTGAGGGATGGGCGGCAGCGGCGCGCATCTTGCGCACCAGCTCCAGCTCGGACTGAAAGTCCACGTAGTGCGGCAGCTTCAGGTGCTGCACGAAGCCCGAGGCTTCGAGGCTGTCGCTGTGGCCCAGCACAAATTCCTGCATCTGCGCGGGGGACTCGACGGGTTCGCCCAACTCATCCGCACGCAGAGCGCGGTCCACCAGGCTCATGGCCATCGCCTTGCGCTCGCTGTGGCCAAACGCCAGGCCGTAGCCGCGCGTGAACTGCGGGGACTGGCTCTTGCTGCCCGCAAACTGGTTCACCATTTCGCATTCGGTGATCTCGATATCGCCAATGTCGATGGCAAAGCCCAGCTCTTCGGGCACGATCTCCACCGCCACCGTGCCCAGGCGCACCTCGCCCACAAACGGGTGCGAGTGCGAATAGCCGCGCTGCGTGGAATACGCCATGGCGAGCAGGAAGCCCTCGTCCCCGCGCGCCAGGTTTTGCAGGCGCGTGGCGCGGTTGGCGGGGAAGCGCAGTGGCTCGCGGGTCAGGTCTGTGGGCGCTGGATCGCACGGGGGCACGGGGCGGGTCTCGATCAGGCCTTCGTGATTGAGCAGGTCCACCACGCGCGGGGTGGGGCCGGGTGGCACAGCCACTGCCGCAGCGGCAGGCGGCGTCACCGGGCCTTCGGCCAGCAGCTTGAAGTCGAGCAGGCGCTGCGTGTAGTCGTAGGTAGGGCCCAGCACCTGGCCACCGGGCAGGTCCTTGAAGGTCGCGGAGATGCGGCGGTCCAGCGCCATACGGCTGGTGTCCAGCGGGCAGGTGGTGCCCAGGCGCGGCAGCGTGGCGCGGTAGGCGCGCAGCAAAAAGATGGCTTCCACCAGGTCGCCTGCTGCCTGCTTGATGGCCAGTGCCGCAAGCTCGGGGTCGTACACCGATCCCTCGGTCATGACGCGGTCCACCGCCAGCTTGAGCTGCTGGCGGATCTGCGCTACCGAGAGTTCGGGCTGCGCGGCATCGCCCCTGCGCTGGCGGGCCAGCAACTGGTAGCTGCTGAGAATGGCGGCTTCTCCGCCTTTGACGGCTACGTACATGCTCAGGCCTCCTGAAGGGCAGTGGCACCGCGCGTTGCCCGCGTGGTGCGTGGCAGACCCACGATGTGGTCCGCAGTGGCCAGCAGCAGATCCACACCGCGTGGAAACACCGCATGGTTGGCCGCCCACTGGGCCTCGAGGTCGTCGGGCAGGCCATCCACCTGCAAGGCCGCTATGTCCTGGATGCCGGGGCCGCGCAAGTGCCACGCACCACTCGCGTCCGCCGTGGTTGCGGCGGCACGCGATACATCGACCACACAAGTCGCTGACTGGTCGGGGTAGATGTCGGAACCCAGAACGAGACTGCCCAGTGGCGGTACTACGTCGCCCTGCGCCACCCACACAAAGCGTGCTTGGGCTGCCTCGCTCACCAAGGTACAGCCCGTGTGAAAGCGCAACCAAGCACCGGCATCACTCGCCGCCAGCCTGGGCGAGAGCCACAGCGTGCAGTCGCTGTCGAGCAGCGCCAGCAGCACGGCAGCCGATGCGGCATGCCCCACGGCGGGCGTCAGTGCGTCGTGTTCTACCGCCACCGTGCGGCCGGGGTGCGACAGCGCCTGCAGCACCGCGCGGAACACCGAATGGCTGCCAAAGGCTTCATTCGAAAATCCGGCACCCAGCGATGCCAAAGGAGTCATCGGTTGCGCGCTCATTCGTTGTCCTCGTCGTTGTCGGCGCCGCTTTCGCGCGCCACGGTGAAAAAGTCCACCTTGGTGCTGGCGGCCCTCGCCTGGCGCTCGGCCTGGGTGGCGCGCAGGTGGGTGCGGATGGGCTCCAGCAGTTGTGCGTCCAGCACCGGTTGCTGGGCAGGGTCTTGCAGCAGCGCATCGGCCAGGGCCGCCAGCTGCACCTGGCGGTGCGACCGACCCAGCACGTAGGCCACGCCCACAGTGGCCTCGGCGGCGTCCGATGTATCGGCCACGCGCAGCGCGCAGCGGGTGACGGTGACCTCGCCCAGGTTGAAGCGCTCGCCCGTGCCACCGGCGCGGCCCTGCACCATCATCAGGCCGGTCTCGGGTGCACGCAGCCAGCGCGCGGGGCGCGTTGCATGCTCGTGCAATGCAGATTCGAGCAGCCCCAGCGGCGCCCGGGCCAGCAGCGCCATCCACTGCGCACGGCCCAGGGGGCGGCCCGGCCCCGGGTTGTCAAAGGCTTGAAACATGGAAGTGGTACCCTGAAAGTTGTATAGACAAATTGAACAACTGGCGCCAGCTTAAAGAGCGCGCATGTAGGTTTCATGACAGCCAGCACCACCTCTCTCACGACCCCGTTGCAGGTCCCGCAAGCACCACCACTGCGCCCTGCGCGCGACAGCTTCTGGACGCGCATTGCCGCCGAACTGGCCGAGGCCATCGGCAGCGGCGTCTATCCGCCAGGCCAGCGACTGCCCTCGGAGCACGCGCTGGCCGAGCAGTTCGGCGTGAACCGCCACACCATCCGCCGCTCGCTCGCCAGCCTGTGCAGCCAAGGGCTGGTGCGCATCACACAGGGCAGTGGCACCTATGTGGAAGACTTTGCGGTGGACCTGGTGCTGGGCAAGCGCACGCGCCACCAGCAGGGCCTGGCACAGGCCGGTCTGCGCGGCAGCCTGGTGGTGCTGCAGGCCCAGACTATGCGCGCCACGGCGGCGCTGGCCAAGGCGCTGCAGGTGCCCGCGCGCAGCCCGCTGCTGGCGCTGCGCGTGCGGGGCGACGCCGAGGGCCAGCCCCTGCACATCAGCGAGCGCTACTTTCCCCTGCCCCGCTTCGAGAACCTGGCGGCCGTTGTGCGCGAAACGGGCTCCATCACCGCAGGCTTCACCGCCCACGGCGTGGCCGACTACACGCGCCGCGAAAGCCGCATCACCGCCGAGCTGCCCAGCGCCGAAGTGGCCGCCCAGTTGCGCCAGCCCATGTCGCGCCCCGTGCTGCAGGTAGAGAGCCTGAACGTGGACCTGGCAGGCACGCCCATCGAATGGGCCCGCGCCTGGTTTGCGGGCGACCGCGTGAAACTGACCATTGACCACGATGAACACGCCTGACATGCCTCCCACCCACCACCGCTATGCGGTCTATTTCGCACCCAACCCGGGCAGCCTGGGCTGGCTCGCCGGCAGCCACTGGCTGGGGCGCTGCGCCGCGCTGCTGCAGCCGCTGCAGCAGCTCGCCATCGACGGCGTGGCGGCGGACGACCTGCACCGCCTGACCGCAGCGCCCCGCCGCTACGGCTGGCACGCCACGCTCAAGGCGCCGTTTGCACTGGCGCCCGGCACCGACTGGATCGCGCTGCACCAGGCCGTGCAGTCCGTGGCGCGCGGGCTGCAACCCTTTGTGCTTCCGCCCCTGCAGGTGCAACGCATCGACGACTTTCTGGCGCTGGTGCCCCCGGCGTTGCACCCCGCCAATGCGCAGATCCAGGAGACCGCCGCCACCTGCGTGACGGCGCTGCAGCCTTTGGCCGCCCCCTTGTCCGACGCCGACCTGGCCCGGCGCCGCGCGGCGGGGCTCACTGCCCAGCAGGACGCGCTGCTGGAGCAATGGGGCTACCCGTTTGTGCTGGACGAGTTCCGATTCCACATGTCGCTCACCGGCAGCCTGGCGCAGGTGGACACACAGACGCAGGCGCTGGTGTTCGAGGCCGCGCAGGAGTTCTTCTCGGACCTTCCCATCCTGAAGTTCAACAGCCTGGCCTTGTTCGCAGAGCCCACACCCGGCGCCGACTTTGTGCTGCTGGATCACCTGGAGATGGGCGCATGACCGCGGGCCGGCTGGTCTACTGCATGGGCCCCTCGGGCGCGGGTAAGGACAGCCTGCTGGACTGGTTGCGGGCACACCTGCCCACCCCGTGCCCCGTGCACTGGGCGCAGCGCACCATCAGCCGCTTCGCCATGCAGGGCGGCGAAGCCCATGAAAGTGTTTCGCCCGAAACGTTTTTTGCTTTGCGCCACGAACTGGCCTTTGCCCTGCACTGGGAAGCCAACGGCCTGGGCTACGGCGTGCGGCATACACAACTGGCGCCGCTGGCCCAAGGCCACTGGGTGCTGCTCAATGGCTCGCGCGCCTACTTGCCTGAGGCCCTGGCGCGCTTCCCGGACCTCGTAGCGGTGCACATCACCGCCAGCCCCCAGGTGCTGCGCGAGCGAATACTGTCGCGGGGCCGCGAGAGTCCTGAGCAGGTGGAGGCCCGCGTGCAACGGGCCATGGCCTACACACCGCCCCCAGGCACTGTCAGCCTAGAGGTACACAACGACGACGCGCTGGGCAATGCAGGCCAGCGACTACTGAACGCGCTGGAGCAGTTGCCGGGCTGGCCCCTGCACAGTGGCAAACTTTCACGCCAACAACCTGCCTATTCGTAACCCTTTCCATCCCGTCAGCCATCCACAGCACCCACCATGACTGCCATCACCGTCTATCACAACCCCAAATGCGGCACGTCCCGCAACACGCTGGCCATGATCCGAAACAGCGGCGTGGAGCCCGAGGTCATTGAGTACCTCAAGACCCCGCCCGACCGTGCCACGCTGGTGGCGCTGATTGCTGCCACGGGCGAGCCGGTGATCAACGCCGTGCGCACCAAGGAAGCGATCTTCACCGAGCTGCAACTGGACGCACCGAGCGTCACCGACGCACAGCTCATCGACGCGATGCTGCAGCACCCCATCCTCATCAACCGCCCCATCGTGGTCACGCCCCTGGGCACGCGGCTGTGCCGCCCGTCCGAGAAAGTGCTGGACATCCTGCCCGCGCCCCAACAAGGCGCCTTCACCAAGGAGGATGGCGAAGTCGTCATCAACGCGCAGGGCCAGCGTGTCTGAGGCAACCTCGCGCGCCCCCACCACAGCCCACCGCGCGGCATGAGCGCCGCCTCGCAACGCTGGACCGTGGCACGCCCGGGCACGGCCCAGACGCTGGCCTGGGCCTCGTCCTACTACCTGCCTGCCATGCTGGCCGCACCCATGGCGCGCGACCTGGGCGTATCCACGCCCACCGTGTTCGCGGCGTTTTCGGTGGCGCTCATCGTGTCGGCGTTGCTCGGGCCTTTCGCGGGCCGGGCCATCGACCAACACGGTGGCCGCCCGGTGCTGGTGGGTACCAACCTGTTGTTTGCCGCCAGCCTGGCGGGCATGGCGCTGGCGCAAGGCCCAGCAGGCCTGTTTGCCGCCTGGGTGCTGATGGGGGTGGCCATGGGCTCGGGCCTGTACGAGGCCGCGTTTGCCACGCTGGTGCGCCTGTACGGCCAGGGCGCACGCGGCGCCATCACCGGCATCACGCTGATCGCGGGGTTTGCCAGCACCGTGGGCTGGCCCCTGTCGGCCTGGATGGAGACGCAGTGGGGCTGGCGCGGCGCGTGTGCGGGCTGGGCCGCATTGCACTTGCTGGTGGGCGTGCCGCTCAATGGCTGGCTGCCGCGCGCCGACGCTGCAGAAAAGGCTACCGAACCATCGACGGACGTCATCGCAGCGCCCGCCACAGAACCGGCCGTATCCGCCCCGCCCACTCCAGCACACCCGCTGCGCACCACCGTGCTGCTGTCCTTCGTGTTTGCGGTCACCTGGTTCACGAGCACCGCCATGGCAGCCCACCTGCCTCGCCTGCTGCAGGCCAGTGGCACATCGCTGCAGGCGGCAGTGGCCCTGGCGGCGCTGGTGGGCCCGGCACAGGTGGCGGCGCGCCTGCTGGAGTTTGGTTTTCTGCGCCGCCTGCACCCGCTGCTGTCGGCCCAGCTGGCTGCCGCCGCACACCCCGTGGGCGCGGGCCTGCTGATGGTGCTGGGCGGGCCTGCTGCCGCAGTATTTACCGTGCTGCACGGAGCAGGCAACGGGATACTGACCATTGCCAAGGGCACGCTGCCACTGGTGCTGTTTGGGCCAGCAGGCTACGGCGCGCGCCAGGGCCTGATGATGGTGCCCGCCCGCGTGGCGCAGGCATTTGCGCCGGTGCTGTTTGGCATGCTGCTGGACAGCGCCGGGGCAGCTGCCCTGTGGCTCACCACACTGCTGGGCCTGGCCGCGTTGGGAGCGCTGTGGCTGCTGCGTCCCGTGGCGCGGGTCTGAACGATCAACCGCGCGGCACCACAAACGCCTTCCGCGCCGCGAGCGCTGCGGGGCGCGAGTGGCAGCCTTCCAGGTGGTCGTTGACCAGACCCATCGCCTGCATGAAGGCGTACACCGTGGTGGGTCCCACAAAGCTCCAGCCGCGCTTTTTCAGGTCCTTGGACATGGCAATGGATGCGGGCGAAGTGGACAGCGTGCGCGCCACTTCGCGCGTGAGCCGCTCGGGCCGGTCGGCAGCGGCCGGCTCGTAGCGCCAGGCGTAGTGCGCCAGCGATCCGAATTCGCGCTTAAGCTCCAGCACGCGGCGCGCGTTGTTGATGGTGGACTCGATCTTGCCCCGGTGGCGCACGATGGCCGCATCCTGCACCAGGCGCTCGACTTCGGCGGGGCCGAAGGCCGCGACCTGCTCGGCGTCGAAGTTCGCGAACGCGGCGCGAAAACCCTCGCGCTTGTTCAGGATGGTGAGCCAGCTCAGGCCTGACTGAAAGCCTTCCAGGCAGATCTTCTCGAACAGCCGCCGGTCGTCCGCCACGGGGAACCCCCACTCGTGGTCGTGGTAATGGCGATAGAAAGGCGTGGCCTGGCACCAGATGCAGCGTGGGCAATCGGCCTCGTCGGCAAACAGGCCGGCAGGCAGGTCAGGGGCGGATTCAGCGGTCATGCGCTGCATTCTAGAAACTGCACCGGCCACACTGCTGACACCCCTTCAAACGCCCCGCGCGATCTGCCCATAAACTGCCCGCATGCGCCAGCTTCTCCCCCATCTGCGAGCCGTATCTCCCCTCATGATCAGCCTTGCCTTGGCGGGCTGCGCCAGCACCACCGGCCCCAGCAGCATGCTGGGCTACTACTGGCAATCGGTGCAGGGGCACATGCAGATCATGCAGGCGGCCGAGCCCATCGACCGCTGGATCGCCCGCACCGACATCCCCCCCGCCCTGCGCGAGCGGCTGCAACTGGCGCAGCGCGCCCGCGCCTTTGCCGTGGCCGAGCTGGGCCTGCCTGACAACGCCAGCTACCGCCGCTATGCGGACCTCAAACGCCCCGCCGCCGTCTGGAACGTGGTGGCCGCGCCGCCGTACTCCCTCACGCTGCACACCTGGTGCTTCCCTGTGACGGGTTGCATTGGCTACCGGGGCTACTTCACCGAGGCTGCCGCGCAAGCCGAGGCAGCGGAGCTGGCCGCCCAGGGGCTGGAAGTGGAGGTGTATGGCGTGCCCGCGTATTCCACGTTGGGCTATATGAACTGGGCGGGCGGCGACCCGTTGCTCTCCACCTTTGTCGCCTGGCCCGAGGGCGACTTTGTTCGCCTGCTGTTCCACGAGCTGGCGCACCAGGTGGTCTATGCCAAGAACGACACCTTGTTCAACGAGTCCTTTGCCACGGCGGTGGAGCGCATCGGCGTTGCGCAGTGGCTGGCAACCCAGTCCACCCCGGAGGCCCGCAAGGCCTTTGCCACCAGCGAGGCACGGCGCAGCGCCTTCCGCGCGCTGACCCGCGCCACCCGCGCTCGGCTGGCAGCCATTTATGGACAAAAAGAGGCTCTAGCGCTGGATGATCAAGCGCTAGCAGCTATGAAAAGTGAAGCAATGGAGGCTTTCCGCACCGGTTACGCGGCCCTGCGCACGCAATGGCTGAACACATCCAGCGGGGGGGCACCCCAAGCCACCACCGCCCAGGTGGCGGGCTACGACCGCTGGGTGGCCAAGGCCAACAACGCCAGCTTTGCCGCCCAGGCTGCCTACGATGAACTGGTGCCCGCGTTCGAAGCCCTGTTCGAACGCGAGGGCCGCGACTGGCCCCGGTTTTATGATGCCGTACGGCAACTGACGCAGCAGCCCCAGCCACAACGGCACGAGGCACTGCGCGCCCTTCTATCTGATACCCAACACCTCAAGGAGACACCCGGTGCCTGACATCCATATCCACCGCGACCACCACCTGGGCTTCAAGGAGGCCCGCAAGGTCGCCTTCTCCTGGGCCGAAAAGGCCGAAGAAAAATTCGACATGGAGTGCACCTACGAAGAGGGCGAGACGGAAGACCTGCTTACATTCACCCGCTCGGGCGTCAAGGGCACGCTGCTGGTGGATGCCCACCAGTTCGAGATGAAGGCGCAGCTGGGCTTTTTGTTCGGCGCGTTCAAGGACCGCATCGAGGCCGAAATTGGTGAACAGCTCGATGCCCTGCTCAACGCACCCCACCCCGGCGCCAAGAAGCCCGCTGCCGACAAGAAGAAACACGCAGCCGAGGTAGGTGCAGACAAGCCGGGCACCAAGGCGGCGGCCAAACCTGCCGCCAAAACCAAGAAGGCATAGCCACCAGGGCCGTCACCATGACATCCACCGCCACGGACTCTGCCACCCACAGCACGGCATTCGACACCCTCTCCACGCTGCTCCACACCCGCTACAGCTGCCGCGCGTTTCTGCCCGAACCCCTACCGCGCGCCACCATCGAAGCCATCCTGGTCACCGCGCAGCGCACGGCATCGTGGTGCAACGCGCAGCCCTGGCAGCTCACCATCGCCAGTGGCGCCACGCTGGATCGCCTGCGCAGCGCGCTGCAGGCCCACATGCCCACAGCGGCCCCTGAGCCCGACCTGCCCTGGCCGCGCGAATACCGGGGCGTGTACCAGGAGCGGCGGCGCGAATGTGGCTGGGGCCTGTACGAAGCCCTGGGCATTGCCAAGGGTGACCGCGAGGCCTCAGCGCACCAAGCGGCGCAGAACTTCACGATGTTCGGCGCGCCCCATGTGGCCATCGTCACCAGCGACGAGGCGCTGGGTGTCTACGGTGCGGTGGATTGCGGTGCGTATGTGAGCAACTTCATGCTTGCTGCGCACAGCCTGGGTGTGGGCTCCATTGCACAGGCCGCGCTCGCGTCCTACCCCCGCGTGCTGCGCGAGGTGCTGGGCATTGGTGAGGACCGCAGCATCGTCTGCGGCATCTCGTTTGGCATGGCAGACCCGGAGCATCCGGCCAACCGTTTCCGGACGACCCGAGCCAATCCAGCGGGCAGTGTGGTGTGGCGGGATTGAATGAGCGCTTCATACAAACCAGGCGCCCGCGTGACGCTGCAGACCTTTCTGGGGATGACCGCTGCTCCCGCTGATTGCAGCCCCATAAACAACTATTGGCTGCTGCTCGGAGCTACCGGCACGGTGCTGACACCGCCAAACGCTGAGGGGCGAGTTCTGGTGCGCTGGGATGTTGACGTAGCAGAGCGCGGCCTAGCTTGCCATAACCCAGAGCCCAACAGCTTGCTCATGGCCGAATCCGATCTGCTGGCATTGCGTTGAGGCTGACCCAGCCCAGCCGCCAGCACCTTTGTCAGGCAACCGCTTTCAGCCAGGGGGCAGCGGAGGCGCCCGCTGCGGAAGCCGTTGGCTGCAGCAGCACCCCGAACAGGTTCTTGGGGTCTGACAGCTCAGGGATGAGCTCAATGGGCTGGCCGATGCCCATCTCAGTAGCCACATCGCGCAAGAACCGCAGCGCAGAAAAGTCCTCCAGAGCAAAGCCCACCGAGTCGAACACCGTCACCGCCGCGTCGCTGGCCCGTCCGCCGTGCCGACTTGCCAGCACCTCCCACAGCTCGGTCACCACAAAGTCGGGCGGCAACTGCTGGATGTCGCCTTCGATGCGTGTCTGCGGGGTGTATTCCACAAACACCTGGGCCTGGCGCAACACGTCGGCATGCAGCTCGGTCTTGCCGGGGCAGTCGCCGCCCACAGCGTTGATGTGCATGCCGGGCGCCAGCATGCCGGGCGTGAGGATGGTGGCATTGGTCTTGTCGGCCGTCACCGTGGTCACGATATCGGCGCCACGCACGGCCTCGGCCGTGCTGTTGCAGACCACGGTGCGCAGGCCCGTGCCTTGCAGGTTGGCCTGCAGCTTGGCGGTGGCGGCCGGGTCCGTATCAAACAGCCGCAGCGTGGTGACGCCCAGCAGGTGGTGGAAGGCCAGCGCCTGGAACTCGCTTTGGGCGCCGTTACCGATCAGCGCCATGGTGCGCGCACCGGGGCGTGCCAAGGCGCGGGCGGCCACGGCCGACATGGCGGCGGTGCGCAGGGCGGTGGTGAGGGTGAGTTCGCTCAGCAGCAGCGGCGCGCCGGTGGCTACATCGGCCAGCACGCCAAACGCCATCACGGTCGGCAACCCCCAGCGCGTGTTCTTGGGATGGCCGTTGACGTACTTGAACGCATAGGTCTGGTCGTCGGCAATCGGCATGAGTTCGATCACGCCGTCGCGCGAATGGCTGGCCACACGTGCGGATTTGTCGAACGCGCCCCAGCGCAGAAAGTCGGACTGGATGTAGTCGGCAATGCCGCGCAAGCAGGCCTCGACGCCTTTGCGCTGCACCAACTCGATGACATCGGGCGCACTGAGGTAGAGGGTGGAAAAGTGGTTCTTGGAAGGCATGGTGCTTGTCTCCGGGTGGGATACAAGCAGTGTCCCGGAGCAACGCAGCAATGGGAATTGCCCAAACTGCCGCATGTTGCGGGGCGGTTTGCCGGTATGGCAGAACAAATTGCCACTTTGCACAATCGTCGGCCCCGCGCCATGGGGGCATGGGGGCATGGGGGCATGGGGGCATGGGGGCATGGGGGCATGGGGGCATGGGGGCATGGGGGCGCTATCCTCCCGCATCCGACACATTCCACGCACGTCCGACAACATTCCGCACCATGACGCAACCCCAAGTCCTCATCAGCGAAGTCGGCCCGCGCGATGGCCTGCAGTCCGTCAAAGCCACCATGCCCACGGCCGACAAGCTGCGCTGGATCGACGCCCTGGTGGCCGCCGGGCTGCGCGAGATTGAAGTGGGCTCGTTCGTGCCTGCCCGCCTGCTGCCCCAGATGGCCGATGTGGCCGAGGTGGTGCGCCACGCGCTGACCCACCCTGGCATCACTGTGATGGCGCTGGCCCCCAACCTGCGTGGCGCCGAGGCGGCCCTCGCGGCAGGTGTGCACAAGGTCACGCTGCCGGTGTCGGCCAGCGCCGCCCATTCGCTGGCCAATGTGCGCAAGACGCGCGAGGCCATGGTCGAGGAAGTGCGCGCCGTGGCCCATCTGCGCGACGCGCAGGCCCCCGGCATGCTGGTGGAGGTGGGGTTGTCCACCGCCTTTGGTTGCACCCTGCAGGGCGAGGTGCCCGAGGACGACGTGATCTGGCTCGCGAGCCTGTGCGCAGAGGCCGGGGCCGACGAGGTGGGCCTGTCGGACACCACCGGCATGGCCAACCCGGCCCAGGTGCGCCGCCTCTTCACGCGCCTGCGCGCCGAGCTGGGCGCCAAGGCCGGTGCGGCCCACATGCACAACACCCGCGGCCTGGGCCTGGCCAATTGCCTGGCGGCCTACGACGTGGGGGTGCGAACCTTTGATGCGTCGCTGGGCGGCCTGGGCGGCTGCCCCTATGCGCCGGGCGCGTCGGGCAACGTGGTGACGGAAGACCTGGTGTTCATGTTCGAAGCCATGGGCATTGACACGGGGGTAGACCTGGAGCGCCTGATGGCCGCACGCGCGCCGCTGCAGGCTGGGCTGCCAGGAGAGCCGGTCTACGGCATGACGCCGGAAGCGGGACTGCCCAAGGGGTGGGTCCGGCGTTAGGCACCTTTGCCCCCAAAGCAAAAGGCGACCGAAGTCGCCTTTTGCTTTGGGTACCGCCGTATCAGCTCAGCGAGGTGATCAGGTCCACATACTGCTGCTTGGCCTCGTCGGCACCCGTGCCCTTGAGCTTTTCCCAGGCGTCCCACTTGGCACGGCCCACCATATCGGAGAAGCTGGGCTTCTTCTCGGTGTTGTCGCCGGCGGTGGCTTGCTTGTACAGCGCGTAGATCTTGAGCAGCGTGGCGTTGTCGGGACGCTCGCTCAGGTTCTTGGAATTGGCCACGGCGGCTTCGAAGGTGGCGTTGAGGTCGGCCATGTCGGTGTGCTCCTTGAGATCTTTGGGGGGAGGGAAAGAACGGTGTCGGCAAGGGTTTGCTGCGTTGTATCTTACGGGCTGAGCACAGTCTGGGACCGCTCAATCCATAGAGGCAAGTCCCCAAAAATCAAACAACAGGTGTACATCCGATGGTGACCCGCATTCCAGCCCCCAGCAGAGCCACTCCGGGCAAAGGCTCCAGCACCCTGCGCACGATGCGCAACCAGGCCCCCGAGGTGGCGCGCAAGGCAGCCCAGGCCCTGCCCCCAGCCGCCCGCAAAGCCGCCACCGTGGTGCAGAAGAACGTGCGCCGCGCAGCCACCGGCATGCTGGGCCTGTCGGGCGAACGCATGACCAAGGTCGACACCGCCTGGCTGCGCATGGATTCGCACAGCAACCTGATGATGATCAACGGCGTGTGGACCTTGTCGCCCGGCATCACCTGGGACGCCCTTTGCGACCGCGTTCAGCAGCGCCTGCTGCAGTACCCGCGCTTTCGCCAGCGTGTGGTGGAAGACGCGGCGGGCGCCACCTGGGTGGAGGACCGCAACTTCGACATCGCCGCGCATGTGCTGCGCGAGAAGCTGCCCCACCAAAAAGGCCACAGCATGCAGCGCGCGCTACAGGACCGTGTGGGCGAACTCGCCATGCAGCCGCTCGATACCCGGCGGCCGCTGTGGCAAATGCACCTGATCGAAGATTTTGTGGGTGACGACGGACAGCCCGGCAGCGCGCTCATCGTGCGCATCCACCACTGCATTGCGGACGGCATTGCGCTGATCTCGGTGACCATGTCCATCGTGGACGGCGGCGCCGAACCGCCCAAGCGCACCCGCAAAGAGCGCGAGCAGGCCGCCACGGCCGAGGACTGGATTGCGGACGCGCTCATCAAGCCCTTTACCGACATGACGGTGAAGGCACTGGATCTGGCCGGTGACGGCGCAGCCAAGTCGTTCAAGATGCTGAGCGACCCCGAGAAGACCATGCACCATGGGCTGGCTGGCACCATGGACATGGCACGCGTGGCCTACCAGTTGGTGAGCGATGCCGCTGCCCTGGCGCTGATGCCCGACGACTCACCCACGCGCCTCAAGGGCCAGCCTGGCAGCGCCAAACGTGTGGCCTGGTGCCCGCCCATCCCGCTGGAAGAAGTCAAGGCCATCGGCAAAGCGCTCAACTGCTCCATCAACGATGTGCTGCTGTCGTGCGTGGCGGGCGCCATCGGTGGCTACCTGCGCAGCCAGGGCGACGACCCCACGGGGCAGGAGATCCGTGCCATGATCCCGGTCAATCTGCGCCCCATGGAAGAGGCCTGGAAGCTGGGCAACCGCTTTGGGCTGGTGCCGCTGGTGCTGCCGATTGGCGTGGCCAACCCCGTCGAGCGCGTGTACGAAGTGCGCAAGCGCATGAACGCGCTCAAGGGCAGCACCCAGCCCATCCTGGCGTTTGCAATGCTGGCCGTGGCTGGCCTGATGATCAAGCCCGCGCAGGATGCGCTGCTCAACCTGTTCGGCCGCAAGACCACGGCGGTGATGACCAACGTGCCCGGGCCCAAGGAGCAGCTGACACTGTGCGGCTCACGCGTCACCCAGTGCATGTTCTGGGTGCCGCAGTCGGGCGACATTGGCCTCGGTGTCTCCATCCTGAGCTACGGTGGTGGTGTGCAGTTTGGCGTGATCACGGACACCACGCTCTGCCCCGAGCCGCAGCAGATCATCGACGCGTTTGCGCCCGAGTTTGACCAGCTGTCGCTGCTCACGCTGATGCTGCCCTGGGGCGAGTGAAACGGGGAGCCTCGGTGGTGCTGAGGGCGCGCTTGGTGGACCTTGCCGGGGTGCTGGTGGCCCTGGTCTGCGCGGGCGCCGCCCATGCCGCCGTCACAGAAGAACATATCCAGCAGCCCTACCCCGTGCGCGCCCTGCCCGGCGAGACCCTGCGAAAAGCGCTGAACGCCGCCACGCCCATCACCGTCGATGGCCAGCGCTTTCACGGCTACACCCGCTGGAACGTGCGCTGGACCTTTCGCTGGTGGCGCGAGGCATCGGGCCGCTGCACCATCACCGAGGTCACCACCCGACTGCGCACTCAGGTGCAATTGCCTGAGCTGCACAGCGCCACACCCGTCCAGCTGGCGGTGTTCGACCGGTACCTGAGCGCCTTGTCCCGCCACGAACAGGGCCATGTGCAGTTCGGACGCGACGCAGCGCAGGCCATTGACGAGGGCATTGCCGCACTGCCTGCTGCCCCCGACTGCGCGGCGCTGGAGCGCCGGGCCAACACGCTGGGCCACCGCCTGCTGCGCGAACACGCGGAGCGCGAAAAACAGTACGACCGCGACACGCGGCACGGCGCATCGCAAGGCGCCAGGCTGGAGTGAAAGGCCGGGTCCATCAACAAGCGTACAGGCTTGTGCGCTATCCCCGCACCGCGCTGCGAAAGGCCGCCGACAACGCTGCCAGCGCATCGCGCGGGCGACCTTCATGGTTGCGTGTGTGCAGCAACACCGGCAGACGCGGCAGCTCAGGCAGCCCCAGGCGGGCACCCACATCCACAGCCCCCAGCGGCAGCATGCGCGGCGCCAGTGCCGCCACGCCCAGCCCGGCCATCACGGCCGCCGCCACGGCAGAAACGCCTCCACCCACAAACACTTCGGCCCAGGCGATGCCCGCAGCGTCCAGCGACCGCCCCGCCATCGCCCGCACACCGCAGGGTTCGGCCAGCGTGGCCAAGGGCAAGGGCTCGCCCGCACGGTGCTGCCAGCCGGGGGCGGCGAACCAGCCGAAGGGCTCTTCGGCGATCAGCTCGCCATCGCTGCGGCCCACGTGCATGCGGGCCAGCACGGCATCCAGCTCACGCCGGTCGTAGCTTTGCAGCAGGTCGCCCGACGAGCCAATGCGGATCTCGATGAGCAGCTGTGGGTCTTGCTGGTTCATACGGGCGATCAGCGCGGGCAGCTCCGGCCCGGCCACATGGTCGCTGATGCCGATGGTCAGGCGCTGGCGGGCCTGAGCGAACGTGGCCAGCGCCCGGTCGTGCGCGACCAGCAGTTCACGCGCATGCTCCAGAAATGCCGCGCCCCGGGCCGACAGCTGCACGTGGCGCGGCGTGCGCTCGATGAGGCGGCAGCCCAGCCTGTCCTCTAGCCGCTTGAGCTTCAGGCTTATCGCGGCCTGCGCCGTGCCCATGGCTTCGGCTGCGCGCGTGAAGCTGCCCAGCTCGGCAATGCGCACAAAGGCTTCGACGGCATCCAGATCCAGGGATCGCCCAACCATTTGAATTTGATATTTCTGAAATAGATATCCATAGCATATTCATATGGATAGGATTTCGCCAGCATCTTGTTCAGAAAGGATCTTGCGATGCCCCTCATCCACATTGCCATGCGCGGCGGCAAGCCTGCGGCCTACCGGCAGGCGATCTTTGACACGCTGTACCGCGCCTTGCGCGAGACCTTCAACGTGCCCGAGGACGACCAGTTCATGACCATCACCGAGCACGACGCCGCCAACTTCCGCTACAGCCCCACGTACCTGGGCGTGGCCCGCAGCGACGACGTGGTGTTCATCCAGATCACCGCCAACAACACGCGCGGCCTAGAGCAGAAGAAGGCGCTGTTTGCGCGCATCGCGCAGCTGCTGGGCGAGAGCCCGGGCCTGCGGCCCGAGGACGTGTTCATCAACATCGTCGAGGTGGCCAAGGAGAACTGGTCCTTCGGCCACGGCCTGGCGCAGTACGCGTGAGGTGATGCGCAGCTCCGGGCAGGCAGGCTATGCGGCCAGGCCCGCCAGCAGGCGCTCCACGCTGCCCAGCACCGCGTTTACCGGCTCGCCCATTTGCACACGCACGATGGCGCCCTCCACCACCAGCGTCACGGCCTGCGCGTCGCGCGCCCGCTGTGCGCCAGGCGGCAGCAGGGTGGCCAGAAGGTCCGTCATCTCATGCTTGTGGCGCTGTGCAATCTCCATCACCTCCGGCACCGTGCTGCCCAGCTCGCCCACGCTGTTGATGAAGGCGCAGCCCCGAAAGTCATCGCGGCCAAACCATTCGGCCAGCGTGGCCACCAGCGCATTCAGGCCGGACGCACCACCACGCTTTGCACCCCCATGGCGCTCCAGGGCCGCAGCAAACCATGCAATCCAGCCTGCATGGCGGTAGTCAAGATAGGCGCAGATGAGATCGTTTTTGCTGGGGAAATGCCGGTAGAACGTGACCTTGGTGACGCCCGACTCGGCGATCACTCGGTCGATGCCCGTGGCACGGATACCGTCGCGGTAAAACAGCGCGTGCGCAGTCTGCAGCAGGCGGTCGCGGGCAGGCAGGTCTTTCCAGTCAGAAGGCGGCAGGGGAATCATGTGGGCATTGTAGACAAGTCTGTCTACATTTCGCTATGATGCGATGTAGACAGACTTGTCTACCAATTCCTCTTGACCCACAAACCCCAAGGTGCTGCCCATGGAAACCCGTCCGCCTTTCCCCCCCTTCTCCCTGCAAACCGCCATCCAGAAAGTGCGCCTGGCCGAAGACGGCTGGAACTCGCGCGACCCGGCGCGTGTGGCCCTGGCTTACACCGAGGACACCCGCTGGCGCAACCGGGCTGAGTTTCCCGTGGGCCGCGAGGCCGCCCGGCAGCTGCTGGAGCGCAAGTGGGCGCGCGAGCTGGACTACCGCCTCATCAAAGAGCTCTGGGCGTTCAGCGGCCACCGCATCGCCGTGCGGTTCGCCTATGAATGGCATGACGACGCGGGCCAGTGGTACCGCAGCTATGGCAACGAGAACTGGGAGTTCAACGATGCGGGTCTGATGGCTGTGCGCCACGCGAGCATCAACGACCGGCCCATCCAGGCCGCAGACCGGCTGTTCTTCTGGCCGCTCGGGCGTCGGCCGGACGACCATGCGGGGCTGAGCGATCTGGGACTGTGAGCCCCAGACCGTGGGCTGCGCGCAGGACACCCGCAGCGCAGCCCGCCATCCGCCCCCTGCACCATCAGGTCACCGAGCAGGTAAAGCTCTCCGCCTTGCTCACGTCACCCGTGCCGTTGTAGCGCGGGAACTTGGGGTACTCGCACACCGGGCGCTGGGCCACTGGCGTGGTGGTGCCGGGTGCGAACTTGGTGGCCACCAGCTTGTCGGGCGCCGTGCCTTTTTCCACCCAGGCGTCCATGGCGGCCAGCAGGTCGATGGAGCGGGGCTCGGTGCCCGCGCCGTCCAGGTCATGCCCATTGGAGGGCGAGGTGACCATGCGCGCAAAGCTCTGCACCTTGCTGGCGCCCAGGCGCTGCTTCACCGTGTCGAGGTACTCCACCGTGCGGTACATCGACACGCAGGTGTCGCCCGCGCCGTACCAGATCAGCAGCTTGCCGCCGTTGTCGGCAAAGGCAGCAATGTCCGGGTCGGTGGCGTCGATCATCTCGGCCAGGCGGCTGTACTGCGCCTGGTACTGCGTGGGGTCGTGGCTCAGGATGTTGGCGTTGGGGTTGCCCTCCACCAGGCGCGCAGCCGCCGTCACGGCCATGTGGTTGAACGAATCGGGGGCATCGAAGCTGGTGCCGAACATGTACGACTGCCAATCGGACGTGGACGCGCCGCCCCGGCCAAAGCGCGGATAGCCCACTGCGCCGCGCGACAGGGTCACGGGCGTCTTGTGGTCGCTGTAGATGAGGCGGATGGATTCGATCTGACCGGCCGTGAGGCAGCTGTCGCTGTCCGCGCCCTGGCACAGCAGCTCGGTGGGCACGTAGTTGCAGGCCTCGACGTTGCCGATGATGCCGTCCTTCAGACCGTCCAGCCCGTCGCACGCGGCCGTCTCGGCCTTGGCGTAGAGCGCGATCTTGGCGGGGCTCATCCAGTTCTCGCGGCTCTTGAAGATGTGGCGCAGCACCGTGGGGCCCAGGTTGACCTGGTGCGCCTGCTGGGCGATGGCGGGCTCCATGGCCACCACGCCGTCGTAGTCCTTGGGGTACTTCTGCGTGGAGATCAGACCTGAGCGCCCGCCGTTGGAATGGCCCATGTGGTAGCGCCGCACGGGACGCTTGCCGTAGAACTCGGTGGCGATGGCGGTGCCCACCTCCAGCACAAAATGGTTGGCGTCGAACGCATGGTTGCGCAGCGCCACATCGCTCTTGCCCCAGGCAAAACCCTGGATCTGGTGGCCGGAGTCGGAGCTGATCTTCACATACGGATTGGCCGATGGGCCCACCAGCTGCTGGTACCACGGATCGTCCGTGGGGATAAATCCGTCGAAGCCGCCACCGCCGATGGTCAGCGTCTTGCTGTTCCATTGCGCCAGCGTGGGCAGTTCCACCGCCCAGTTGATGGTGGAGTCGGGCGAGGACACGATCTGCCCGCGCACGATGCACACGTCGGGCAACGTGCCCTCGGCCTTGCGCAGCTCGGTGCGCGTGAGCTTGGCGCCATGGGGCAAGGTGGTTGACGTGTAGGCAGCGCAAGCTTCTGCCAAGGGCTTGCTGGCCAGGGGCGCAGGGGCATCGCTGCCACCGCCGCAGGCCGTCAGCGCCAGGGTGGCTGCGGCGCCCAGGCCGCTCAGCGCACGCGCGGGCCATCGGCCCAAGGGTGCCGCGGGTGCAGTGCGACGGGGTTGCGCCACGGCGGCGCGGGTGGGGTTCGGGAACATGCGGAAAGTCTCCTGTGGTGTGTTGTTCTCAGGAGCCCAGCTTGTGGCGGCAGCGCCACCGCAGTCTCTGGGACTCCGGTGCAGACGATAGAAAAAGAAGCTGCCGCTGCGGCCTCTGCAAATGCAGAGGGAGCGGGAAACTACCGAGCCCGCACAGCAGCGGGCCACCGCCCTACGCGTTGCGCAGCGCCGCCACCAGTTCCAGCTTGTTGCGCACGCCCAGCGCTGCGTAAGCGGTGCGCAGGTAGGTGCGCACCGTGGCGGGCGTGAGGCCCAGCGTGGCGGCGATGTCCTTGTGCGACTGCCCCTGCGCGTACAGCATGGCGGCGCTCAGCTCGCGCGGGGCCAGCGCCTGCTTGTGCTGGCGCGATGCGATGCTGAGCGCCACCAGCGGGCCGCAGGGCTCCAGCCGCAGGCGGCAGGCCTTGCCCAGCACCAGGTTGCAAGGAGCGCCGGGCAGCGCCTGCACCACGGCCGGGGGCAGGTGGGTGCCCGCCCATTCCGGGTGGGCCGCACGCAGGGCCTGGCTGATGCGCAGACCTGCAAACAGCAGCTCGCCCGTGGGCTGGGCCAGCGCAAAGCTGTCCCACGGGCGGAGTGGCGAATCGCTTTGCAACCGCTGCAGCCGGTGGTGCCAGTGCTGCAGCAGGTGCAGCACAAACTCGCCAAACAGCACGGTTTCGGCGTCGGTGAATTCGCTGCGTGTGGGCGTCCGGTAGACCGAGACAAAAAACAGCAACCCGCTGTGCGGCAGCTCGGCCGTGAGGGCCATGCAGTGGTACAGGCCATGCCGCTCTGCGAAGGCCATCACCTGCGGGTCTTCGGGTGGCGCGCCGACCAGGTCGCGCTCGCGGATCACCTCGCCCAGGTGTCGCATGGAATGCTGCGCAAAATCGTCCGCAGCGGCCAGGGCGTTCCACTCGTCGGCAAAGCCCCGGGCCAGGCCGATGCTGCCGTGCAGCCAGTTGCGCGGCGCGGCCTGCACCTCCTGCGCGCCGCCCCCTGCGCCAGACTCGCCTGCCGACACCTCGCCCCACCACGCCGAATCAAAAGGCACCAGCCCGCGCAGCGTCTGCAGCGCCTGGTGCAGCAGGTCCTGCGGCGGCGCGTGCTGGGCCTGTTCAGCCAGCTGGAGCAGGCTGCGGCTGAGCGCGCGCAGTGGATCGGCTTGCTGCGCTTGCGCTGCCACGTGTGCCACGCTGGGCGGCCTCATGGGCCAGCGTGTTCTGCTGCGTGCGGGATGGGGAGTGTGCGGGGGCGTGGCGCCATGGGGTCTCCTGGTTTTTGGGAACGATGGTAGCCGCCATGCGCCAGCGGCTCCCTCGTGAACCAGGCCCCATGGACCTGAAATACTATATTTTTTATAGCTACTTGCGCTTGCTGGATAAGCGCCAGGTGCATTTTTTACCAAGTATTCAAGAAACCAGCCCCTCCACCGCCTGGAACATCGACTGCCGCGCCTGGCTGATGATCTGCCCCTTCCAGGCATCGGTGTCGGTGTAGAAGGCAGCCAGCATTTGCGCCTTGATCTGGGCGGCCTTGTCGGCGGGCGTGTCGGGGTGCAGGTTGAGCCACTGCTCGGCACGGATGGCGTTCATCACGTCGAGGACGGGCACCGTGCCGTACTCCATGGCGATGCCGGTGTACTCGGCATGCGGGCATTCGTCGTAGATCGAGGTCCACATCAGGCCGGTGAGGAAGGCCGAGGTGGACGAGCCGTCATAAATGGACGTGACTGGCGTGGCGCCGCCGCCGCCCCACCAGGCCCGCGCGCGGGCCACGGCCACGTCGTCGTCATTGCCCGCATAGATGCGTTCGCCATGGCCGCTGGGGCCCAGGCCGGTGTGCAGGTCGATCCAGGCAATGTGCGACGCACCTGCACCGTGCTGGCGCAGCACCTGGCGCAGCGTGCGGTTGCTCCAGGTGGGCTCGGTGCCGCCAAAGAAGACCCCTTGCGGAAACTCATGCTGGCCTTGCGAGATGGCGGCCTGCCATGCCGCTTCGCCCTTGGTGGCGATGTACTGCTCCACGGCGGCCACGTTGTCGGGGCCAGGTGGCCACTGCTCGGGCAGCAGCAGGGGCTGCACCTCTCGGTAGGCAGTGTTCACGGGCAAGGGCCTTGAAAAGTTCTGGAAGTTGCGGTTCAGGTCCACGTTTTCGTGGGTGAAGCGGCGCACGTGCGAAAAGCCATACGGGTTGAGCGCATGGATATAGAGCGTGGCCACACCGGCGTCGCGCGCCTTCGCACGCCACTCGGCGTCGTGCAGTGCAAACACCTGCACGCCGCTGCCGCAATAGCCTTCGACGCCATGGCAGGCACTGCTCACGATGAGCAGCTTCTTGGCATCGGCCGGGCCGTCGCGCACCACGTCCATGGCCAGGTCTTCACCATCGCGGCCCTTCAGGGGGTGGGCATGTGACTCGATGGGCAGGCCTGCGGTGGCGGCCGCCTCCAGAAACTTTGTGCGCGCCTTTGCGTAACTGGGCGAAAACGCGTCAACGAGACCGATCATGCACAGGGACTTTCAGACGGGGGTGGAAACAAAACACCCCGGCGCGCGCGATGGGCGCCAGAGCGGGCATGGCTCGGATCTGTGCGTCAGGCGGCGTCAGCGGGCTGGGCCAGCCACTCCTCGGCCAGCTTGACCCAGTAGGTGGCGCCCAGCGGGATCAGGTCGTCGTTGAAGTCATAGCTCGGGTTGTGCAGCATGCAAGGCCCGCCGCCGTGGCCCATCTCGCGGTGCGCGCCGTCGCCGTTGGCGATAAAGCAGTACGCACCGGGCTTGGCCTGCAGCATGTAGGCGAAGTCTTCGGCGCCCATGGTGGGCTCCTGGGGCAGCACACGCTCCTCCCCCACGATGCCCGCCATCACCTTGCGGGCAAATTCGGCCTCGGCGGGCGAGTTGATGGTGGGCGGGTAGTTGCGCACAAACTCGAACTCGCAGGTGGCGTCGTGTGCGGCGCAGGTGTGCTCGGCAATCTGGCGCATGCGCTTTTCGATCAGGTCCAGCACTTCCACGGTGAAGGTGCGCACCGTGCCCTGCAGTTCGACGCTGTCGGGCACCACATTGGTGGCCTCGCCCGCATGGATCATGGTGACCGAGATCACGCCCGCGTCCACCGGCTTCTTGTTGCGGCTGATGATGGTCTGGAAGGTCTGCACCATGCCGCAGGCGATCGGCACCGGGTCGATGCCTGTGTGCGGCAGGGCCGCATGGCCGCCTTTGCCGCGCAGGGTGATCTTGAATTCGCTGGTCGATGCCATGACCGGGCCGGGGCTGACGGCAAAGGTACCCACGGGCATGCCGGGCCAGTTGTGCATGCCGTACACGGCCTCCATGGGGAACTGCTCGAACAGGCCGTCTTCGATCATCACGCGGGCGCCGCCGCCGCCTTCTTCGGCTGGCTGGAAGATCAGGTACACAGTGCCGTCAAAGTTGCGGTGCTTGGCAAAGTGCTGGGCCGCCGCCAGCAGCATGGCCACGTGGCCGTCATGGCCGCAGGCGTGCATCTTGCCCTGGTGTTTGCTGGCGTGGGCGAAGGTGTTGAACTCCTGCATGGGCAGGGCGTCCATGTCGGCGCGCAGGCCAATCGCCCGGCCACTGGCGCCACCGTCGCGCCCCTTGACGATGCCCACCACGCCCGTCTTGCCCAGCCCCCGGTGGATGGGAATGCCCCATTCGGTGAGCTTTTGGGCCACCACGTCGGCGGTGCGCACCTCTTCAAAGCACAGCTCGGGGTGGGCGTGAATGTCCCGGCGCACCGCTGCAATACTGGCCGCCTGGGTGACGATGGAGTCAATAACGTTCATGATATGTGTCCTTACGATCTCACAGTCTAGCCCGCTGACCGTCCCTTGCGCCACCCCGGGTTTATTTGCACTGCAACATGACACTCTCCCCCCACGCCCTCGAACTCGCGCAAACCCTGGTGCGCATGAACACCGTCAGCCACCACTCCAACCTGGAGCTGATCCACTTCATCCGCGACCACCTGGCTCGGCTGGGTGTGAAAAGCCGACTGACCTTCAACGACGACAAGACCAAGGCCAACCTGTTCGCCACGCTGGGCGAGGGCAAACCCGCTGGCGTGATCCTCTCGGGCCACACCGACACGGTGCCGTGGGACGGGCAGGACTGGACCATGGACCCACTGAGCGCTCTGGTCAAGGACGGCAATCTGTACGGGCGTGGCAGTGCAGACATGAAGGCCTTCATTGGCATTGCGGTCTCGCACGCCGAGCAATTCCTGAACAGCGACGCGCCCTTCGCCATCCACCTGGCCTTCAGTTATGAGGAAGAGATCGGCTGCTTTGGCGTAAAAGAGCTCATCGCCGACCTGCGCGATGCCAACATCAAGCCCCTGGCCTGTATCGTTGGCGAGCCCACCAGCATGGTGCCCGCCATCGCACACAAGGGCGTGTACCGCTACAAGTGCTGCGTGCGCGGCAAGGAGGCGCATTCCTCCCTCACGCCGCATTCGGTCAACGCCATCGAGATGGCCGCCCGCGTGGTGGGCCGGGTGCGCGACATGGCGGAAGACTTTGAAAAGAATGAGCCCCGCTTTGAGGGCTTCGACGTGCCGTTTTCGACCACCAGCGTGGGCCAGTTCCACGGCGGCATTGCCGACAACGTGGTGCCGCGCGACGCCGAGTTCCGCTACGAGTTCCGCGACCTGCCCACAGCCAACGCCGCGCAGATGCAGTCCGAGGTGGTGGCCTACGCCAAGTCGCTGGAGCCTGCGATGAAGAAGGTGGCGCCCGCAGCAGGCTTTGAATTCGAGACCATCTGCGAGATTCCGAGTTTTCTGGGCAGCAAGGACGACCCGGTCACGCGCCTGGCGCAGGAGCTGAGCGGCGAAAAGAACACCACGCTGGTGGCCTTTGGCACCGAGGCGGGCCTGTTCAAGAACGCGGGCATCTCCACCGTGGTGTGTGGCCCCGGCAGCATCCAGCAGGCCCACCAGCCCGACGAATACGTGAGCCTGGAGCAGCTGGCGCGCTGCGAGGCCTTCATGCAAGGACTGGTGCGCACACGCACACTGGGCTGATCGCCTTGCAGATAGATGCCGCAGAGCCCTCCGCCGGGGCCTGCGGCGCTGCAGTCAGGTCCTCACGCGGCCGTCGCCCGTCAGCATGGACATCTCGACAAACTTCGAGGCCGCATGGCTCGTAGCGCTGTAGGTGACCGGAAAGCCCGAAATCACCTGGCTGCCCAGCGACTCAATGCCGGTGATCAGGCTCTCGCGGGTGGGCCTTCCGCTGCCTTGGGCCTGGCGCAGGCCTTCAGTGAAGATGCGGGCGGCCAGAAAACCCTCCATGCTGGAGTAGTTGGCCTGCACCTTGTCGCCGCCCTTCTTGATGGCTTCCAGAAACTCGCGGGTAATCTGGCGCGACGGCTGATAGGGCGAAGGTACGACCTGCGACACCACCACACCGGCGCCATCCTTGCCCAGCTCGTCGGCCAGCGCCTGCGTGCCCACGAAAGATACGTTGTAGAACGTGCCGCCAAAGCCCGCCTTGCGCGCTGCGCGCACGAAGGATGCGGCCGAGGCATAGGCAGTGATCTGCACCACGGCATCCGGCTTGGCCGGCACCAGCTTGTCCACAGCCGCTTTCACGTCGGTCGAATTGCGCTCCACCGTGGCAGTGGCCACAGGCGAGAGCTTGAGTTCGGTCAGCGCCTTCGTCACGCCATCGAGCCCGGCCTTGCCGTAGGCGTCGTTCTGGTAGAACACCGCAATCTTCTTGAGGCCGAGGTTGGTGAGCTGGCGCACGATGAGTGCGGTTTCGTCGTAGTAGGAGGCACGCACATGGAAGATCAGCCGGTTGAACGGCTGGCGCAGCGCCTCGGCCCCCGTAAAGGGGCCAAAGAATGGCACTTTTTCCTTGGTGAAGATGGGCATCGCCGCCAGGCTGGTGGGCGTGCCGATGTAACCAAACAGGGCGAACACGTCTTCGGCAATGAGCTTGCGGGTGTTCTCGGCGCAGCGGTCGGGCTCGTAGCCATCGTCCATCGTGCGGATTTCCACCGTGCGCTTGCCCACGCCACCCTGCGCATTGAGCTGGTCGAAAAAGAGCTTGGCCCCCAGGTTGAACTGCACGCCCAGTTGCGCGGCGGGGCCCGTGAAGGCAGCAGACTGGCCCAGCACAATCCGGCCTTCACTTTGCGCGTGTGCCAGCTGGAAGCCCCCCAGCGCTGCAGCGCCCAGGCCCACGGAAAACTGTCTACGACCCAATACCGGTTGGTTCATGGTGAAATCTCTGCTCTTGTGAATCGAGGGCGATCCCTCTGCGCTGCCGGTAGGCAGCCTCCTTGGAAGGTGGCTAGATATGCACAACCGTTCCAACCCTGATTGCCAGTTTAACGATCAACCTACCAAATGCCCACGTCTTCTGCTGCAAATCCCCCTCTATCTGTACCGACTCAAGTGCGCGGCGCCTGCCCCCACGACTGCCCGGACACCTGCGCCCTGTTGATGACTGTAGAGAACGGCGTGGCCACCCGCGTACAGGGCAACCCCGCTCACCCGCACACCGACGGCGTGCTGTGCGCCAAGGTGAGCAAGTACACCGAGCGCAGCTACCACCCCGAGCGCGTGCTCACGCCGCTCAAACGCACGGGCGCCAAGGGGGCCGGCCAGTTCGTGCCCGTGACCTGGGACGAGGCCCTGAGCGACATCGCCCAGCGCCTGCAGGCCATCGCCGCGCGCGCGCCCGAAGCCATCCTGCCCTACAGCTACGCGGGCACCATGGGCATGGTGCAGGGCGAGAGCATGGACCGGCGCTTCTTTCACAAGCTTGGCGCCTCGCAGCTGGACCGCACCATCTGCGCATCCGCCGGGGCCGAGGCACTGGTCCAGACCCTGGGTGGCAAGGTGGGCATGAAGGTGGAGTTTTTTGGCGAATCGCAGCTCATCCTCATCTGGGGCAGCAACTCCATCGGCAGCAACCTGCACTTCTGGCGCTACGCCCAGCACGCCAAGAGGAATGGCGCCAAGCTGGTGTGCATCGACCCGCGCAAGAGCGAGACGGCCGACAAGTGCCACGAGCACATCGCCCTGCGCCCCGGCACCGACGCCGCGCTGGCGCTGGCGCTGATGCACGAGCTGATTGCCCACGACTGGCTGGACCACGACTACATCGCCCGCCACACGCTGGGCTGGGACCAGCTGCGCGAACGCGCCCAGCAATGGCCGCCAGAGCGCGCGGCCGAAGTGTGCGGCGTTCCCGTGGAACAGATCCGCCAGCTGGCCCAAGACTACGGCACGACGAAGCCCGCCGCCATCCGCCTGAACTACGGCATGCAGCGTGTGCGTGGCGGCGGCAATGCGGTGCGCGCCGTGGCCTGCCTGCCTGCGCTCACGGGCGCATGGCGCCACCGCGCGGGCGGCGTGCTGCTGTCCAGCTCGGGCCAGTTCCCCGCGCAGCGCGCCGTGCTGCAGCGGCCCGACCTGATGCCCGCCCAGACACCGCGCACCATCAACATGTCCACCATTGGCGACGACCTGCTGCGCGAGGCATCACCCACCTTCGGCCCGAAGGTGGAGGCCATCGTGGTCTACAACAGCAATCCCGTGGCCGTGGCGCCCGACTCGGGCAAGGTGGTGCAGGGCTTTGCACGCGAAGACCTGTTCACCGTGGTGCTGGAGCATTTCAAAACCGACACCGCCGACTACGCCGACTACATCCTGCCCGCCACCACGCAGCTGGAGCATTGGGACATCCACCTGAGCTACGGCCACACCGACGTGCTGCTCAACCGCCCCGCCATTGCGCCGCAGGGCCAGGCCCGCAGCAATGCGCAGATCTTCCGCGACCTGGCAGCGCGCATGGGCTTCACCGAACCGTGTTTTGCCGACAGCGACGAGACCCTGTGCCGCCAGGCGTTTGGCGACGCGGTGGACTACGCACTGCTGGAAAGCCAGGGCTTTGCCACGCTGGCGCTGCCCGATGCGCCGTTCGCCGAAGGCAACTTCCCATCACCCTCTGGAAAGTGCGAGTTCTACAGCGCCCGCCTGGCCGCGCAGGGCCTGGACGGCCTACCCGACCACGTGCCCAACTACGAACTGCAGGGCACGGACGCGCGCTACCCGCTGGCCATGATCTCACCGCCCGCGCGCAACTTCTTGAACTCCACCTTCGTGAACGTGCAGAGCCTGCGCAACATCGAGGGCCGCCCGGTGCTGGAGATCCACCCCGACGATGCCGAAGCACGCGGCATTGCCAACGACGCCGTGGTGCGCGTGTTCAACGACCGGGGCAGCTACCTGTGCCACGCCACCGTCTCGCGCCGCGCACGGCCCGGCGTGGTCAACGGCCTGGGCATCTGGTGGCGCAAGCTGGGGCTGAACGGCACCAACGTGAACGAGGTCACCAGCCAGGCCCTCACGGACTTGGGCCGCGCACCCACGTTTTATGACTGCCTGGTGGAGGTGGAAGCCGCAGGCGCCGCCGCTGCCGACATGAATGCAATGGCTTGCGCCAGCACCACGGCCTGACTGCTGCGCGGCACATTCTTTTTTGTTATTTATTTGATAGCATTCAGCACAGCACCCACTAGCGCCTTCGACCATTTTTCCCTCAACCTGCGCAGGCTACCCGTTCTGCGCAGGTTCCGCCGGTGTGCGGGAGTCCTGCGCGGTCCATCACCCCAACAGCTTCAGCAACGCGTGTGCGCCCTGCTCGGACGATGCCGGGTTCTGCCCCGTGATGAGCATGCCATCGATCAGCACATAGGGTGCCCAGTCAGGGCCTTTGGAATACACACCACCGTTGGCCTTGAGCATGTCTTCCACCAGGAACGGCACGATCTGGGTCAGCTGCACAGCGTCTTCTTCGGTGTTGGTGAAACCCGTGACCTTCTTGCCCTTCACCAGGGGCGACCCGTCGGGCGCCTTGGCGTGGCGCAGCACGCCGGGGGCGTGGCACACCAGCGCCAGCGGCTTGCCTGCAGCAAAGGTCTTTTCGATGAGGGCGATGGACTGCGCGTCTTCCGCCAAGTCCCACAGCGGGCCGTGGCCGCCGGGGTAGAACACGGCGTCAAAGTCCTCGGCCTTCACGCTGGACAGGGGCACGGTGCTGGCCAGCTGCTGCTTCGCTGAAGCATCGACCTTGAAGCGGCGCGTGGCATCGGTCTGGGCGTTTTCGTCGTCGCTTTTGGGGTCCAGGGGCGGCTGGCCGCCGTGGGGCGATGCGAGCGTGATCTGCACGCCTGCATCCTTGAACACGTAGTACGGTGCAGCAAACTCTTCCAGCCAGAAGCCCGTCTTTTTGCCGGTGTCGCCCAGTTGGTCGTGGGACGTCAGAACCATGAGGATGTGCGCCATGGAAGTCGCTTTCGGTGTGGGGGGTTGATCGGAAAAACCAAACCATCACCGTACCAGCCATCGGGCCCGTTGTCCCGCGATGCGGGCAGGTTTGCGGCATTGGCTTACAACACGGCGCTACCGCGTCTGCGGGCCCTCAACCTGTCAACGCAGCTGCCTGGCAAGGAACTCTGCCACCTCGTTCTCCAGCGTGGCGTGGTAGGCCACGCGGTCAAAGCCCTCGGGGTTGGCGGCAGCGTCTCCCGCCTCGGACGCCAGCGGCCAGACGGACTGGGCCATGAAGGCAAAGTGGCCCGCGCCCGGCACCGTGCTGGCCTGTGCAGCAGGCAAATTCGCCGCCACATAGGCGCCGTGGTACTTGCCCGTGAGCACGGCATCGCGCTCGGCCACCATGAGTCGCACGGGCACGCTGATGGCCTTCAGGCTGCCCTGCGTGAACACCACCGCCATGGGCGCCATAGCCACCACGGCGCGGATGCGGGGGTCTGCCACGGAGACCAGCGGGCCGTCCTGCACGGCGGCAGGGCCCTGTGCAGGCACCGCAGCGGCAGCGGCCGTTGCGGCCTGGCCTGACTGGGACCGGCTGGGCAGCTTGCCCAGGCTGCAAAAGCCGGGGTCGTCCGCCACGCTGCGGCAGTGCTGCGCCGCACGGGCGGGCTCGGCCTGCGCGCCGGCCAAGGCCAGCACGGTGTAGCCGCCCGCTGAGTGCCCCACGGCACCAATGCGCCCGGCCGGAATGCGGGGGCCCCATTCGGGGCTGGCCAGCAGCGCGTCCAGCACGCGGCTCACTTGACGGGGGCGTTCGCTGAAGTAGCGGCCCGAAGTGATCATTGACCGGTCTTCCCAGTTGTCGCCCGGGTGGCGCAGCGCCGCCACCAGATAACCGTCGGCCGCCAGGCGTGTGGCCAGGTTGTGATGGCCCAGCTCATGGCCGCCCGTGCCGTGCGAGATGAGGATCAGGCCCTTGAGGGGCGCGGCCGCCAGCGGCGCGCCCGGCGTGACCACAGGCCGCCACGGGCCCATGGGCTGGGTGCGTGCCACGGCAGGCGTGGGGTAAAACAGAGCCACGATCACCGGCTCGGCGCCCGGGACCACCAGGGTGCGCAGCCCGGCGTACTGGGCCGATGCCGGCGTGGCCCAGGCCAGCAGCGCCACAAAAGCCGCCAGCAGCGGGGCACGGGCCATGCGCCATGCAGAGCGGAGGGCCAGGATGAGGATGAGGGTCACGGTGCGCCTTTCGTCAATTGCCACCCAGAGAGGGGGCTTGACGGCACTGTAAGTGGCACCACAGGCGGGCTCCAGTGCACTGCGACGAAACGCGGCTGCGCGGCGCGAAATGCACTATGGGAAGGGTGTAACGGTTGCCTAAGCCATAGGGGTGCTGCAGCAAATGATCGCCCGGCGGTACGTAGCGCTTGTCCGCGCTCACCCCAACTCCAACGAGCCCTCGGGCTGCGGACGGCGCCCGGTCTGGCTGCACTCAAAGGGACTCTGAACAAACGTGACACTGTCGTCCACGCAAGTACCAAACACGTATTCGGGGTACAGGTAGTCGTCTCCAAAGCGCATCAGATCGAACGGCATGGTGCGCTGCACAGGCTGGCGCCCCAACACAGCCACAGCCATGTACTCGGTCCACACCGGCAATGCCAGAGTGCCACCGGTGTGCCGGCCCAGGCTGCGCGGCTGGTCGTAGCCGATCCACACCACCGAGGCCACACCCGACGAATAGCCCGCAAACCACACGTCCCGCGCGTCGTTGGAGGTGCCCGTCTTGCCCGCCACATCGGGGCGCCCCAGCGCCTTGGCGCGCCTGCCGGTGCCGTGCTCGACCACGTCGCGCAGCATGCTGTCGAGCACGAAGGCATTGCGTTCAGACACCGCAGTGGCGCGGGGCGAAGGGCCCTGCGCTTCGTACAGCACCTCGCCACCGCGCTCGCTCACCTTGCGGATCAGCCGGGGCTGCACCAGCGTGCCGCCGTTGGCGAACACGGCGTAGGCCTGCGTGAGCTGCAGCGGCGTGACGGCGCCCGCGCCGAGCGCCAGCGGCAGCCGGGGCGGGTTGAGCGCGGGGTCAAAGCCAAAGCGGGTGGCGAACTGCTGCACATACTGCGCGCCCGCCGCCTCCATCAGATTGACCGCCACCATGTTCTTGGAGCGTGCCAGGCCACGCCGCGCAGAAATGAAGCCTTCGTAATTGCCTCCGTAGTTGCGCGGGCGCCAGGCGGCGCGCCCACGTGCGGCGGGCGTGACCACGCGCTGCGAATCGTCGACCAACGTGCCGGGCGCATAGCCTTTCTCCAGTGCAGCAGAGAAGATGAATGGCTTGAAGGTGGAGCCGGGCTGGCGCAGGGCCTGCACCGCGTGGTCGAACTGGTTCAGCGCCTGGTCGAAGCCGCCGGTCAGCGCCAATATTTCACCGGTGTCGGTGTCCATAGAGACCAGCGCGCCCTCCATGCCAGGCCGCTGCGCCAGGCTCCACTGCTGGCGCGCGTCGGCCACCACGCGGATGACAGCGCCGGGCGCGATGCGCCGCCGCTGTGGGGCGTCGGGCGCCAGAGCGGCCTGGGCGCTCGCGCTCAACCGGCTGCGCGGAATCTGCACACGCGTTCCGTCGCGCAGCAGTGCGGAAATGCCGCCTGCCTGCGACGCCTCGCGCACCAGGGCCACGCGCAGTTCACCGCTGTCCCAATACGGCGCCAGCGCTGCACGCAGGGCCCGAGGGTGGCCGCTTCGGGTCGCCTCGGTGTGCTGCGACAGTCGGGCCTCGGGCCCCGCATAGCCCCGCGATTCCTGCGCGCGCAGCAGCCCGGCACGCAGCGCACGTGTGGCTGCCTGCTGCTCCACAGGGCGCAGGGTGGTGACCACGTCCAGGCCCAGCGAATACGCCTCGTCGCCAAACCGGTCCACCACCAGTTTGCGCGCTTGCTCCACAGCAAAGGCTGCGGCAGGGTCGATGGAACGCTGCTGCGTGCGCAGCGTCAGCACCTCGGCACTGGCGGCCTCATAGGTGGCGGTGTCCAGGTAGCCCAGCGCGTGCATACGCTGCAGGATGTACTGCTGGCGCACGGTGGCACGTTCGCGGTTGGCGACCGGGTTGTAGGCCGACGGCGCTTTGGGCAGGCCGGCAAGCATCGCGGCCTCGGCCACAGTCAGCTCCTCCAGCGTTTTGTCGAAGTACACCGACGCTGCGGCCGCAAACCCGTAGGCGCGCTCGCCCAGGTAGATCTGGTTCATGTACAGCTCCAGAATCTTGTCCTTGCTGTACGTGGCCTCCAGCTTGTAGGCCAACAGGATCTCCATGAGCTTGCGGCTGTAGGTTTTGACACGACTCAGAAAGAACACCCGCGCCACCTGCATCGTGATGGTGCTGGCGCCCTGGGAGTGCTCGCCCGTCACCACATTGCGCAACGCGGCGCGTGCCAACCCGGTGAAGTCCACGGCGCTGTGTTCGTAGAACCGCGCATCTTCAATCGCCAGCAGCGCCTGCCGCATGTGCAGCGGTATCTGGCCAATAGGCACGAATTCGCGGCGCTCCTCGCCAAACTCGGCCAGCAGGCTGCCGTCGGCGGCATAGATGCGCAAGGGCAGCAGGGGGTCGTAGTCGGCCAGGTGGTCCACCGTGGGCAGCTGCTGCCAAAGCAAATGCAGCACATAGGCCCCACCGGCGCTGCCGGCCAGCACGAGGCCTATGAGGAAGCCGCAGAGAAATTTGAGCGCCGAGCGCTTTTTGGGGGGCGCCGCAGCGGACGCGACGGCATTGGGTGACGAGGACATCGGAGGGAACTCTGGCTGGGCAGTGCCCGCTCCAACGCGGGCCTGCAGCGCCTCTCCCCCTGTCCTTGGTACCTGAGAGTTTCGGCTGCAGTGGCAGCCAGCCCCTTCGGTGGGCCCCACCCGCGTTGCGCGGTACGGCAGCCTCTCTCCAGTCGGCGATGGTCTCTTGCGGTCCGGTGTGCCTGAGCGATGATGGGAGTTTGCGCCTTCGGCGGGGGCGATGGATGCCCCTCTCTCCCGCAAGATAAGGGTTTACTCTAACCCACGCGCAAAAACCAACCCCGGCCCGAAGGTTATTACGCGGGGCTGGCCGCTGAGAGCCTGTTCACGATCCCGTACGAGATCATGAACAGGCTTTTAAAGCGCGGCTTCGAGGATGCGACGGCTCACGGCGGGGGTGATCTCGCGCTGTTCGCCCAGCGTCAGCATGCCGTGGGCCTCCAGCTGAGCCACCACCGCCCCGACGGTGTCCGGGCCCAGACCGTAGCCCGACAGGCGCGTGGCGATACCCATGCTTTCAAAGAAATCGCGCGTGCGCTCGATGGCGGCGGTGATGCGTTCGTCCTCGCTGCCAGTGGTGATGCCCCACACGCGCTCGCCGTACTGCAGCAGCTTGGCGCGCTTGGCACCCCGGCGCTCATTCAGCAGCGCGGGCAGCACGATGGCCAGGGTGCGCGCGTGGTCGATGCCGTGCAGCGCCGTCAGCTCGTGGCCGATCATGTGCGTGGCCCAGTCCTGCGGCACGCCCGCGCCGATCAGGCCGTTGAGCGCCATGGTGGCGGCCCACATGAGGTTGGCACGGTCGTCGTACACAGGCTCGGGGGCAGTCAGCAGGCGCGGGCCGATCTCGATCAGCGTCTGCAGGATGCCTTCGGCAAAACGGTCCTGCACGGGCGCGTTGACCGGGTAGGTCAGGTACTGCTCCACCGTATGCACAAACGCATCGACCACACCGTTGGCCAGCTGCTGCGGCGGCAGGGTGTAGGTCTTGGTGGGGTCGAGCACCGAGAACACCGGGTAGGTGTGCACGCTGCCAAACGCCAGCTTGGCGCCCTTGGCGCGGTGGGTGATGACGCCGCCGTTGTTCATCTCTGAGCCCGTGGCGGGCAGCGTGAGCACCGCGCCAAACGGCAGGGCGCCGTTCACGTTGCGGCCATGTTTTTCGAGGATCGCCCAGGGGTCATCGCCCTCGAAGCGCACGGCGGCCGCAATGAACTTGACGGCATCGATGACCGAACCGCCGCCCACGGCCAGCAGAAAGTCAAACCCGCCTTCGCGGATCTGCGCCACGGCCTTCATCGAGGTCTCGTAGCTGGGGTTGGGCTCGATGCCGCTGAAGGTGGCGTGCTGGCGCTCGCCCAGCGCGGCGCGCACCTCGGCCAGGGTGCCGGTCTTTTCGGCGCTGGCGCCGCCCACCAGGATCAGCACCTTGGCTGCGGCAGGCACGAGCTTGTCCAGGTCGGCAATGCGGCCCTGGCCGAAGGCGATGTGGGTGGGGTTGTGGAAGTCGAAGTTCAGCATGGGGGTCTTTCTGGGCGAGGCCGGCGCATGCGCCGTTGGGGGTCGCATTGTGCGGCGCACCCGCGCCCGGGCGGCGTCGCGTGGGCGATAGCCCTGCGGCCGCCGCGCTCATCCCGGGCTCGTCAGCGAAAACCGGCAATCTGGTGCACGGTGTCCGCCAGCCGCTGGGGTTGCGAGAAATACGCAGAATGGCTCGCCTCGATGGACGACACCTTGGCGCAGGGCGAGGCCGCGATCATCTTGCGCTGCAGCTCGATGGTCACGGCCCGGTCCTGCGTCAGCTCGATGTAGTGCCGGGGCACGCTGCCATAACGCGGCACCGTCAGCGCAAGCCGGGTGAGTGCGGGCAACGAGGGCTCGGGCGTGAGCAGCGCCTGGGCCAGCGCCACGTCGGCGTCCGAGCAATCGGCGTACAGCGCGGGGCGGTAGGCCTCGGGCGCCAGGTGGTCGGTCAAGGTGCTGCGGCTGACATGAATGTGGCGCGCCACCAGCGAGGCCTTGTCCTGGCGGAAGAAGTCCGTCACCCGCTCGCCATGGCGCAGCATGTAGGCGGCCAAGTAGGTCACACCCACCAGCTTGTGGTGCCGCTGCTCGGCCACTGTGGACGCCACAATGCCGCCCCGGCTGTGCGCCACGATGAGCGCCGGGCCGTCCAGCGCATCGAGCACCCGGCACACATGCGCCGCCATGGCCGAGAGCGTGGTGCGCCCCCGCGCCACCCGCCAATGGCGACCGTGAGCGGGCAGGTCAGGCACATGCACCTGGTGCCCCCGGGCCTGCAGCAGCGGGACCACTTTGTGCCAGCACCAGGCGCCGTGCCGGCTGCCGTGCAAAAGAACGATATTCATGAAGATGCCTTTGGGTCCTGGGGAGAAATGCCGGGCGCCAGTTGCGCCGCCAGCCGGGCGAGCGATGGCTTGGCGCCCCACTCCGACCGGAGCGTAAAACCGCCCCGCCCCAGGCACTCGCTGAATCCGGACCACCGATTGGCGGCCGGCGGCCCCCCTCTCCACCCTCGCCCGCGACACGCAAAGATCAGGAGGCGACCTCTTGCTACTGCAGCGCCTGCAGCCGCGTGGCCATGAAGTCACGCAGCGCACGCACCAGCGGCGTGAGCTGCCTGCGGCTGGGGGCCACCAGAAACAGCGGGACCGCCTCCGTGGTCCAGTCGGTGCACAGTGGCACCAGACGACCGGCAGCCAGATCGTGCGCCACGTCAAAGTACGACTTGTAGGCAATGCCGCGCCCCAGCACGGCCCAGCGGCGCACGGCATCGCCGTCATTGGCCACGTTGTGGCTGCGCACACGAACCTGCGCCTCCTGGCCCGCCGCATCCCAGAACCGCCAGCGGTCGTGCACGTCCTCGCCCAGCATGAAGCAAAGGCAGTCATGGTCCACCAGCGCATGCGGGGTGGGGGGCGCGCCGTGGGCCGCCAGGTAGGCCGGGGCCGCACACAGCACGCGCCGGTGCTCGGCCGCCAGCGGCAGCGCGACCAGGCCCGAATCCTGAGGCTTTCCATAGCGAAAGGCGGCGTCCACCGGCTCGCTGTACACGTTGGCCATGCGATCTGACAGCTGCAATCGGACGGCGATGCCCGGGTGCTCGACTTGGAACTCGTCGAGCCAGGGCAACAACACATTGCGCCCCAGGTCGGACGGCGCCGCCAGCTGCAGCGCGCCGCTCAGCGCACCCGCCCGGCCGCTGGCCAGCTGCCCCTGCACCTGCTGCAGCGCGGCCAGCGCGGGGCGGCAGTGCTCCAGAAACAACGTGCCCTCGGGCGTGAGCCGCAGGCTGCGCGTGGAGCGCACGAACAGCAGCACGCCCAGCTCGGCCTCCAGCCGCTTGAGTGCCGCGCTGGCCGCTGCCGGGGTCAGGTCCAGCGCCCGGGCCGTGGCCGACAGGCTGCCGCTGTCCACAGTGCGCACAAAGATGTCCAGGTCTTGCAGGCTTTTCATGTCTTTGTCGTGGCGTTGAGCTGGCTATTTTCAAGTTTTCTTTGAATATTAATTCAATCGGCAGTCTATTTAAAAACAAATAAGACAAAGCGACCATACAAGCCTGTCCAGCCCACTCCACAAGCTTTGACCATGACCCGCACTGCCACATCTCCTCTTTTTGCCCCTTTGGCGCTTGGCCCCCTCACCTTGCCCAACCGCATGGTGATGGCGCCCATGACCCGGGCTCGCAGCACCCAGCCCGGTGACGTGCCCAACGCGATGATGGCCACCTACTATGCCCAGCGGGCCAGCGCCGGGCTCATCGTGAGCGAGGCCACTCAGATTTCGCGCCAGGGCCAGGGCTACAGCTTTACGCCAGGCATCTATACCGAAGCCCAGGTGCAAGGCTGGCGCCGGGTGACGGATGCCGTGCACACCGCTGGCGGCCGCATGGTGCTGCAGTTGTGGCACGTGGGCCGCATGTCGCACCCCAGCTTTCACGCCGATGGCCTGCCCGTGGCGCCGTCCGCCTTGTCGCCCGAGGCCAAAGTCTGGGTGGTGGGCGACGACGGCGTGGGCCGTATGGTCGATTGCCCGGTGCCGCGGGCGCTGGGCACCGCGGAGATCGCGGGTGTGATCGACGACTTTCGGCGCGCCGCTGCCAACGCCATGCGGGCAGGCTTTGACGGGGTGGAAATCCACGGGGCCAACGGTTACCTCATCGACCAGTTCCTGCGCACCACGTCCAACCATCGCACAGATGCCTACGGCGGCACCATGGACAACCGCACCCGCTTCGCCCGCGAAGTGGCCGCCGCCGTGGCCAGTGAGGCGGGCGCCGAGCGCACCGGCATGCGCCTGGCCCCGTTCATCACCCAGCGCAACATGAACTGCCCCGAGACCATTCCGACCATGCTGCACCTTGCGCGCCAGCTGGACACGCTGGGCCTGGCCTACATCCATCTGGCTGAGGCCGACTGGGACGACGCCCCCAGCATCCCCGAGGACTTCCGCCAAGCCTTGCGCAATGCGTACAGCGGCCGCGTGATCGTGGCGGGCAAATACACGCCCGAGCGCGCGCAGCAGATCCTGTCATCCGGCATGGCAGACCTTGTGGCCTTTGGCCGCCCCTTCATTGCCAACCCCGACCTGCCGGCGCGCTACGCCGCGGGGCTGCCGCTGGCCGCATTCGACCCCGCGACCTTGTTCGGCGGCTCCGAGCAGGGCTACAGCGACTACGGCCCCGCCCACACAACCGCCGTGGAACCGACCGCCACCGCCGCATGGGCGTGACCCGGCCCCCGGCCCCCGGCCCCCGGCCGCCACCGCACCTTTTCCCAATCCCCATCCACCGACACACAAGGACCCGCCATGAAAGCCATCGGCTACCAAACCGCCCACCCCATCGACCACCCCGAGTCGCTGCTCGACATCACCCAACCCGACCCCATGGCCACCGGCCACGACCTGCTGGTGGAGGTGCACGCTGTTTCCGTCAACCCCGTGGACACCAAGGTGCGCAAAAGCAGCTCGCGCAGCGGCGACGGCCCCGACTACAAGGTGCTGGGCTGGGACGCCAGCGGCATCGTGCGCGCCGTGGGCCCGGAGGTGACGCTGTTCCAGCCCGGCGACCGCGTCTGGTACGCAGGCTCCATCGCGCGCCCCGGCACCAACAGCGAACTGCACCTGGTGGACGAGCGCATCGTGGGCCACGCACCGAAGTCGCTGGACTTTGCCGAAGCCGCCGCGCTGCCGCTGACCACCATCACCGCGTGGGAACTGCTGTTTGACCGCCTGGGCGTGGCGCCAGGCAAGCAGCCCACCAGCAAGACCCTGCTCATCGTCGGCGCGAGCGGCGGCGTGGGCTCCATCCTCACGCAGCTGGCGGCTCGGCTCACCAGCCTCACGGTGATCGGCACCGCGTCGCGCCCGGAGACACAGCAGTGGGTGCGTGAACTGGGCGCCCACCACGTCATCGACCACAGCCAGCCCCTGACGCAAGAACTGGCCCGCATCGGCCACCCCACGGTGGACATCATCGTGAGCCTCACGCAGACCGACGCGCACTTCGACCAGATCGTCGAGGCCATCGCGCCCCAAGGCCAGTTCGCGCTGATTGACGACCCGGTGGCGCTGGACGTGACGAAGTTCAAGCGCAAGTCGGTGTCGCTGCACTGGGAGCTGATGTTCACCCGCGCGATGTTCGGCACCGCCGACATGATCGGCCAGCACCGGCTGCTGACCGAGGTGGCGCAGCTGGTGGACGCCGGGCTGATCCGCACCACGCTGGACCAGCGCTTTGGCAGCATCAACGCGGCGAATCTGAAGCGCGCCCATGCGCTCATCGAGAGCGGCAAGGCGCGGGGCAAGCTGGTGCTGGAGGGGTGGAACTGAAGAGCGCCAGTCCGATGAGTCCGAGGCATGGGCGGGGCGGCCTTTGAGGCTGCAGTGGGTTCTGTATCCAGATGAAAAATACTGTGTTTAATATCAGTATTTCAGATATAAAACCGCACACAACAACCCCAGGAGTCCCTCCCATGCTGGACCACATGACCTTCCGCGTCACCGACATCGCCCGCACCAAGGCGTTCTACACCGCTGCCCTCGCGCCTTTGGGCTACAACCTGTGTTTTGAAGGCAACTACGGCTCGAACATGCTGGGCTATGCCTACCCGGCTCCGTCTGAGCCCGACGGCAAGAAGGCGGATGTGTGGTTCATCGACGGCCCCTCGCCCTACGGCGGCCCGCCCGCCACCACGGGCTGCCACCTGGCGTGGCGGGCCACCACGCGGGCCCAGGTCGATGCCTTCTACCGCGCCGCCATCGAAGCAGGGGGCCAAGACAACGGCGCCCCGGGCCTGCGGCCCGACTACCACCCCCACTATTACGGCGCGTTTGTCATCGACCCCGAGGGCAACAACATCGAGGCGGTGTGCCACCTGCCTGAATAGTGGATGGGCCTGCTGGGACCAGCGGCCTGCCTGGCTGAAGGGGTGGTGAGGCCTGTCCAAGGCCAGGCCACCCAGTGCACTGTCCCGTGCACCGAAGTGCTGCGGGATCAGTCCAGCTTCACGCCTGCCGCTTTGATGATCTCGCCCCAGCGCTTGGACTCGGAGCGTGCCATGGCGCGGAACTGCTCGGGCGTGCCGGGCAGGGCTTCCATGCCGAAGTCGGCCATGCGCTTGACCACGGCGGGGTTGAGCAGGGCCTTGTTCAGGTCGCCGTTCAGGCGCGCCGTGATCGCAGCGGGCAGACCGGCGGGCGCCAGGATGCCCTGGAACGCGAACACCTCCGTGTTGGGCACACCGGCTTCTGCCAAGGTGGGCACGTCCGGCAGCGCGGCCACGCGCTTGGCCGAGCCGATGGCCAGCGCACGCACCTTGCCCGAGGTGATCACCGGCAGGCCGGCGGCCAGGTCCAGGAACATGCAGGGCACCTGGCCACCCATCACGTCCTGCAGCGCAGGCGCCGCGCCGCGGTAGGGGATGTGGGTGAGGAAGGTCTTGGTGCGGTTCTTGAACATCTCCATCGCCAGGTGGTGTGGCGAACCATTGCCGGGCGATGCGTAGTTGAGCTTGCCGGGGTTGGCGCGCGCGTAGGCGAGGAATTCCTTCACCGTCTTGGCTTCAAACGCCGGGTGCACCACCAGCGCCAGCGGAAAGCGGCTGATGCCGCCCACGTAGGTGAAGTCCTTTTCGGGGTTGAACGGCAGCTTGGTGAACAGGTGTTCGTTGTAGGCCAGGATGGCGTTGTCGGCCGACATGAAGGTGTTGCCGTCGGGCTTGGCCGTGGCCACGGCCTGGCCGCCGATGTTGGTAGAGGCGCCGGGGCGGTTGTCCACAATGATCTGCTGGCCCAGCGTCTGGCGCATGGCTTCGGCCACGGTGCGGGCCAGCACGTCGGTGCCGCCGCCTGCGGGGTAGGGCACCACCCAGCGCAGGGGCTGGTCGGGCCAGGTCGATTGGGCAGCGGCCCAGGGGGCTGCGGTGGTGGCGCCTGCGGCGGCCAGGGCGGACAAGAGGGTACGGCGTTGCATGGTGTTGTCTCCTTGTGAACTATTGAATTGATAGCTGTTAGCGCTTATTCAGTATGCGCCAGAGCCTGTTTTTCATTAAATTTTTTCCTGCGGAAGACTGCGCACCGAACTGCTCAGGCCTCGACAGGCTCAGCCCGAACGAATGGGGTGGCGCGGGCAGGTTGGGGCCAGCCTCAGTACGGTGCAGCTGCACAGCAGTTCAGCGGCCCCAAAACGGCCTGAGGCCTCAGGCTGCGGGTGAGGCGATGCTCTGGTCAATGGCACCGAAGATGCTGGTGCCGTCCTTGCCCTTGATTTCGATGCGGATGGTGTCGCCGAACTTCATGAATTCGGTGCTGGGCTTGCCGTCCTGGATGGTCTCGATGCAGCGCTTTTCGGCGATGCAGCTGTAGCCCTTGGGCCATTCGGTGCGGCCGTTGGCGTCGGTGATGCCCTTGTTGCTCACGGTGCCGCTGCCGATGATGGAGCCCGCGCGCAGGTTGCGCGTCTTGGCCACGTGGGCGATCAGCTGGCCGAAGTGGAAGGTCATTTCGGGGCCCGCATCGCACATGCCGACCTTGCGGCCGTTCCAGGTGGACTGCACGGTCAGGTTGACGCGGCCGTGGTCCCAGGCGTCGCGCAGCTCGTCCAGCGTCACGGCCACGGGGCCGAAGGCGGTGGCGGGCTTGCTCTGGAAGAAACCAAAGCCCTTGGCCAGCTCGGCAGGGATCAGGTTGCGCAGGCTCACGTCGTTGGCAATCATCACCAGGCGGATGCCGTCCAGCGCCTGGTCGGCGTTGGTGCCCATCTTCACGTCACCGGTGATGACGGCGATCTCGGCCTCAAAGTCGATGCCCATGGCTTCGCTGGGCACCACCACATCGTCACAGGGGCCGATGAAGTCGTCGCTGCCACCCTGGTACATCAGGGGGTCGGTGTAGAAGCTCTCTGGCACTTCGGAGTTGCGTGCTTTTCGCACCAGTTCCACGTGGTTGATGTAGGCCGAACCGTCGGCCCACTGGTAGGCGCGGGGCAGAGGAGCCATGCACTGGGCAGGGTCGAACGGGAACGCGTGGCGGGCGCGGCCGCTGTTGAGCTGGTCGTACAGGTCCTGCAGCTGGGGCGAAATGAAACCCCAGTCGTCCAGCGCCTGCTGCAGCTTGCTGGCGATGCCGGTCGCATAATGGGCTGTGCCCAGGTCGCGGGAGACGACAACCAGTTGGCCGTCGCGCGAGCCGTCTTTGTAGGTAGCGAGTTTCATGGTGGCAGGACCTTTGTCTCAAGGGGTTGAAAGTCTTCACCCAACACGAATTACGCTTGGGTAAATTGATTTAACTAAACAAAACTCGCAAATTTTAGTGCACATGGACAAAGAACGTGCAGGAATTCAATCGGTCGAGGTGGGTTTTGCCCTGCTGGAGGGGCTGACCCGCTCGCGCGGGCCGCTCATGCTCAAGGATGTGGCGGCCTCGGCGGGCATGAGCGCGGCCAAGGCGCACCGGTATCTGGTGAGCTTTCAGCGCCTGGGCCTGGTCACACAAGACCCGCGCAACGCCCGCTACGACCTGGGCCCCGCCGCCCTCAAGCTGGGGCTGGCGTCGCTGGCCCGGCTCGATGCCGTGCGCCTGGCGCGCGAGCGCATGCCGGAACTCATGGAAGCCATCGGTCACACGCTGGCGCTGGCCGTGTGGGGCAACCACGGCCCCACCATCGTGCACTGGGAGGAGTCGCCCCAGGCTGTCACTGCCAACCTGCGGTTGGGCGACGTGATGCCGCTGTTGTCGTCGGCCACCGGCCGCTGCTTTGCGGCGCACATGGCGCCGGATGTGGTGGCGCCGCTGCTCAAGGAGGAGCTGGCCCGCGCCGTGAAGATGCGCCGCTCCGACCTGCCCTCGACCATGACCGAGGTCAACACCCTGCTGGCCGAGGTACGCGAACGCGGTGCCGCGCGGGTGGTCGATACCTTGCTGCCTGGCATCGTGGCGTTCTGCGCACCCGTGTTTGACGCGGACGGCCACCTGGAGTTGGGCATCACCACGCTGGGCTCCATTGCCACCTTCGACCCCGAGTGGGGCGGCGCCATCGACGCGCCGCTGCGCGCGGCTGCGGCCCAGCTCTCCAGTGATCTGGGCGCGGGCAGCGCCTGACGGCCCCGGCACGCAGGTAGATGCCACGGCGCGCGCTCTTTCTCATCACAGTCCTGGTGCTGGCCCTGCACTGGCTGGTGCTGAGCGGCGTGCCGCTGGCTTGGGACAACCCCCGGTCGCCTGTCGGCAAAGTGTTCAGCACGCGCAGCATTGCGGCCCCGCCGCCACCCGCTGCCGCTGTGGCAGCTGTGGCAGCCGTTGCCCCCATTGCGGCGAAACCTGCGGTCGCGCCCAAGCCGCCCGCGCGCCCCAAACCACAGGCACGGGCAACACACCAACCCTCGGTCGCCCAGGCGTCATCCCCCGCATCCCCCTCCACCGAGGCCACGGCCCCCAGCACCGAGGCGGGTGCAGACGTCGCGCTGGCCGACCCCGCCGAAGCTGTCTCGACCGTTGTGGAGGAAACGCTCCCCACCCCGGCAGCCTCCCCTGCATCGGTACCAATTCAGGCAGCATCAGCGCCTCTCCCCTCTGAAGCCACAACAGGTGTGGACATCGCCCCGCCCGGGGCTGGCACGGACCACACGCCCAGCGCGGCCCCCCCGCCTGTGCGCCTGCCTCCGCCCACACGGCTGGCGTTTGACGTGAGTGGGCAGGCCAAGAAATTTGCCTACAGCGCCCGCGCCGAGCTGCTGTGGCAGCACGATGGCAGCCGCTACGAGGCGCGGCAGGAGATCAGCGCGTTCTTGGTTGGCACCCGGGCGCAGCGCAGTGTGGGTGCGATCACGGCCCAGGGGCTGCTGCCGGAGCGGTTCTCGGACCGGTCGCGCAGCGAGCAGGCAGCGCACTTCGACTACACCAAGGGCCGGGTCACCTTCAGCGCCAACACGCCGGATGCCACCGTGGGCCCGGGGGTGCAGGACCGGCTGAGTGTGTTCATCCAACTCGGCGCCCTGCTCGCCGCCGATCCCGCCCGGTTTGTGACCGGCACCCAGATCACGCTCACCACCGTGAGCGCGCGCAGCGCCGACCGCTGGACCTTCACCATCGAGGGGGCAGAAACACTGGACCTGCCCACAGGCGCCACGCCCACCCTCAAGTTGCAGCGCCTGCCCCGCAAGGACTACGACCAGAAGGCCGAACTGTGGGTGGCCCCCGCACTGGGTTATCTGCCGGTACGCATCAAGCTCACCCAAGCCAACGGCGACTTCGCCGACCTGCAACTGAGCCGCAGCGGCCCGCCTTGATGGTCTGGAGGGGTCTTGTTAAAAAGTGTTGCGCAGGAGCGCCATCCCACCAAAATAGACCCGCGAAACCGGAAGCACCGGGTTTTCATGAAATACTGCATCGGCAAGGGGACGAAAGCCACGGGCTTTGCCTGTGCCACTTGAACTCTGCGCACCCGCTGTCATCTGACATCTATATCGACAAGGGGAACACGATGCACATGCTCTACGACTCAGAATCCTTCGTGGTGGTCCACATGCTGCCCGACGCCGTGGAGAAAAAGAGCGCCCAGGTGCTCAACGACACCGCCCCCGCCGTTCCCCAGCTCGCGCGCCACGGCTTTGAAATCGTGGACAAGCGCTCCGGCAAAGAGGTGTACCTGGACGGCTCCTGGGCCGAGATGTTCCAAGAGCAGATCCTGGCCTGGCAGCGCGACACCCCCACACAGGAAGAAGTGGAAGACGCGCTGGACCGCTATGCGGGCCTGGCACAGAACCCGGTCGTGGTGCACTGACCGCATCCTCCACAGCAGCCATCCCTGGATGGCCCAGGAGGCCCAGATCGGTCTCCTCCATTCTCGGCAGACTGGGGCAGCGCCCCCAGTTGTCACACCTCAATCACCTCGGGCGGCAACCCCTGCAGGTGCCGTTCATACATCGCCAGATAGGCAGCCTCGATATCGCGCGCAAACTGGTGGGTGTTGAACAAGGGGGACTGGGCTTTTTCCGCTTGGAGTTTGTCCCGCAGCGCCTTCAGGCGTGCAGGGTCCTGGGCGAGCGAGATCGCCAGGGCTTCATATTCGGCGGCGCTGTGGGTCACAAGCTCCGGCAGGCCAACGGCATGTAGCAGGCTGGCAGCCACACGCGCCGCAAACGATTCTCCCAGCCGCGTGAGCACCGGCAGGCCCGCCCACAAGGCATCGCTGGCCGTGGTGTGAGCGTTGTAGGGCAAGGTATCCAGAAACAGGTCGGCCAACCGGTGGCGCGCCAGATGCTCGCCCAGAGGTAGGCGCTGTGCAAACACCAGCCTCTCGGCCGCCACGCCGCGCGCCTGCGCCTCACGCCGCAGGCTGTCCTCCACAGCAGGGTTGTCTGCCAGAAGCCACAGAACGCTGTCAGGCACCCCTTGCAGAATGCGCATCCAGCTGTCGAATACCTGCGGGAGGATCTTCTGGTTGTTGTTGAAACAGCAGAACACGCTCCCCGTGGCAGGCAGCCGCGCCTCTTCCCTGGTAAACATCCGGTCACTGATCGCGCGCTGCGAGTCGTTGACCTGGTAGCTGTGCGGCAGGTAGACGAGTTTTTCGGTGAAATGGCGCCGCGCGTCGGGGGGCACAACCACCTTGTCGGCAATCACGTAGTCCATATAGTCTGCCCCGGTCGTCCCCGGGTAGCCCAGATAACCGGCCTGGATGGGCGCGCAGCGGTGGGCAAAAATGCCAAAGCGGCAGCCCGTGGTGAAACCCATCAGGTCAATGGCGATGTCGATGCCCAGCTCCCGCGACAAGCGGGCGATATCGATCTCGCTGCGCTCGCGCACGTCAATGAAATGGTCGAAACCTGCAACCAGACGCGCGCGCATGGCATCCGTCGCGGGAGGTCCAAACGAAAACGCAAACCACTCGAAGCGTTCACGGTCATGGACTTCGAAAAGCTGCGCTATCAGATACGAAGTGGCGTGGCCGTGGAAATCCGCAGAGTAGTAACCGACCCGGATCTTGCCTGCGCCAGCACGCGCAAGGATGGGCCCCAGGACGGTGGATTCAGGAAAATCCTGCTGTACGGAAGCTTGTGCCGCCTGCTTGTGCAACTCGGGCGAGTCGAACAACGAAAGCGCGATGAAGGGTTTCACACCCAGCTCACCGGCCCGGATGCTCCGCTCACATTGCGCCATGTCGTCTGCCAAGTGCCCCCAATCGCCGGTCTTGAGCCTGCAGCTCGCAAGATACCCGAGCAGATACTTCGCATCTGGCTTGAGGCGATACACCTGCGTGTAGTCGGCCACGGCGTCCTGATGCCGGTTGAACCGGATGTGCAAATTGGCGCGGTTGTAGTACAGGTCTGGCCTTTCAGGCGCCAGCCGAATCGCTTGGTCGTAGACGGCAAGTGCTTCTGCATACCGCCCCGCCTCCAGCAACGAAAGGGCTAGAAACGCCAGGATCTCCACGTCGAGTGGGCTCAGTTGGGCCGCCTTCTGAAAAGCCTGTACCGCATTGGACAGTTGGAAAAGGCTGCGCTGCGCGATCCCCAGGTTCTTGTGGGCTTGGACCAGTTTTTCATTGCCCTGAATGGCGGCCTCGAAGTGCGCAATGGCCTGCGTCCACTGCTCCTTTTGCGCCAGGATCGCCCCCTTGCCGTTATGGGCTTCGGCGTGCTGAGGCCTCAGTGCAATAACCTGATCGAAACATTTCAGGGCCTCGTCCGAACGGCCGGTATCGGCGTGCAGCATGCCCATGTTCTGGCACGCGTCCACATCCTGGCCGTCCAGGGCAAAGGCCTGTTCATAACATTTCAGCGCCTCGTCCAGCCGCTCCATTTGGCGCAGGGCATTACCCTTGTAGTTATGGGCGGCAGCCAGGCTGGGCTGAAGGGCGATGGCCTGGTCGTAGCTTGCGATGGCGTCTTCGGGCCGCGACAACTCCTTGAGCGTGATGCCCCGGTTGACGTAGGCTTCTGCGAAATCTGGGCGCAGGCTGATGGCACGCTCAAAATGCGCCAGTGCTTCGTCATGGCGCTTCAAAGCGCTCAAAGCCAGCCCACGATTGACGTGGGGCGCAGCATCGTCCGGAACCAGCTTGATGGCCTGGCCGATCAGGTCCACCGCCATTTGCAAGTGACCCGCCTGGTACGCCAAAACGCCTTGCATGTGCAGGGCGCCAACGTTTTTGGGGTCATTCTTCAAAATGGTGTTGTAGAGCTGGTTGGCCTGCGCAATGGCGCCCTCCCGGTGTGCTCGCATGGCCTGGTCCAACCACGCAGCCAGTTGGGCTTTCGTCACTTGGGGAGGGCGTATTCCGAAGTTGTAGTGAATGCTCATGATCCAGGGTGTGCAGCGGATAGAAACGCGGAACGGCCGTCACTAGGACAACCCTCCAGCGCCAATAAAAGGGAGATTGTGACGCGAGCGCCCCCTCGGTCAGATCGCCGCTGCCGGATAGATGCGCCGGTACAGCGGGCCTACCAGCATCAGCACCGCCATCAACCGGCATACCTGAAACGCTGTGACCACGGGCACGCCCAATTGCAGCACCTTGGCGGTAATCGCCATCTCCGTGATACCGCCCGGCGAAGTACCCAGCAGCAAGGTGACCCAGGGCAACCCCGTGGCCCAGGCCAGCAGGCCCGCGAACAACGTGCACGCCCCCATCAACACCAGCGTACCGGCGGCTACGGATACGAGCCAGCGGGGAGCCGTGCGCAGGAAATCAGCCCGAAAGCGCACTCCGAGACTCACACCGATCACCAGTTGCGCTGCGTTCACCATGGCCGCCGGCACGGCGGACAGGCTGATGCCCGCCATCGTGAGCACCATGGACACGAGCATGGCGCCCATAAACCAGGGGTTGGCACGGCCCAGCCGGTCCATCACCAGGGCACCAGCACCCGTCAGCAGCGCCATCAGCGCCAAGCCGGGCCAGTCCACCGCCCGCACGGTGGGCGGCAGAATGTCCAGGCCATGCAGACCGCTCCACTGCAAGGCAAAGGGAATCGTCACGGTGACGATCAGCAAGCGCAGGCTGTGGCTCGCTGCAACCAAGTCGGTGCGTGCGTTCTCGCGCTCGGACAGCAAGGTCATCTCGGACGCAGCACCAATTGCACCGGCGAAGTAACTAGTGGCGCGCAGCATGGGTGCAGGCACACCGTGCATGCGCGGTGCATGCAGCCTGTACAGCCAGGCACCAAACAGCCAGCCGAGAAAAAGCGCCCACACGATGCCCAGCACGATGGCCCACCACAGCCCGCTGATCAGCGCCGCCACCTGGGGTGTGAAATAAAGGCCCAGCGCTGCGCCAATGGTCCACTGCCCGGCATTGCGCAGTGGCCCCCAGCTCTGCGTAGGGCCGCCAGCGATCGACACGACGGAAGTCGCCAGCAACGGGCCGATCATCCAGGGCAAGGGCGTGTGCAGAGCCACGCAGCCGACTGCGGCGGCAAGGGCCAGAACCAGCGTTGCAAGAACGCGAAAGAAAGAATTCACAGGCATGGTGAAAGTGAGACGGCATCAGTCGATGACCAGTACACCCTCCAGCCACCATACCGACACTTTCGACCTGGCGACCAGTCCAAATGGGAAAGGGAGACAACGTGAAAAGCCGCATCCCTTTGCCTTTCAGGTTCAGGGGGCACCAGCGCCTCTGAAGTAAGCAATGGTCTGGCGCAATCCAGCATCAAGATCCATACGGGGCTCCCAGCCGCCCAGCAGTTGGTGCGCCAGCGCGATGTCGGGCTGCCGCTGCCGGGGGTCATCTCCCGGCAGGGGGTGGTGGGTGATCCGGGCGGCGGCCCCCGTGTGAGCAAGGACCTTCTGGGCGAGTTCCAGGATAGTGAATTCCCCAGGATTCCCCAAGTTGACAGGCCCCGCCACTTCGTCCGGCGTTGCCATCATGCGCACCAGTGCTTCCACCATGTCGTCCACATAGCAGAAGCTGCGGGTCTGGTCACCTGAGCCGTATACGGTCAGGTCTGCGCCGCGCAATGCCTGCACGATGAAGTTGGAGACCACCCTGCCATCGTCCGGGCGCATGCGGGGGCCATAGGTATTGAACAGCCGCACCACCTTCGTGCGCACGCCATGCTGGCGCCGGTAATCGAAAAACAGGGTCTCCGCACAGCGCTTTCCCTCGTCATAGCAGGCCCGCACGCCAATGGGATTGACGTTGCCCCAGTAGGACTCCGGCTGTGGGTGCACGCTGGGGTCGCCATACACCTCGCTGGTGGAAGCCTGAAGAATGACGGCCCTGCACTGGCGGGCCAGTTCCAGCAGGTTCAGCGCCCCCATCACGCTGGTACGCAGGGTCCGCACGGGGTCGGCCTGGTAGTGCACGGGCGATGCGGGGCAGGCGAGGTTGTAGATTTCGTCCACCTCAGCGGCCAGCGGCCGGGTGACATCGTGCCGAAGCCAACGAAAACGCGGCGAAGTCTGGAGGTGGGCAATGTTCTTTTCGGAGCCCGTGGAGAAGTCATCCACGCACAGCACCCCATGACCATCTTGCAACAAACGCTCGCACAAATGAGAGCCGAGGAAGCCCGCGCCTCCGGTCACCAGGATTGACTTAGCCTTCTTCATGGTGTGGTGGCCCCAGGTGCATCCGCCGCGTTCCGCCCCACCGTCAGATAGTCAAACCCCAAAGCACGCATGGACCGAGGCTCGTAGAGGTTGCGCCCATCCACGACCAGCGGCTGCCGCAGGACTGCCCGCAGGGCATCGAAGTCGGGACTGCGAAACACCTGCCATTCGGTCACGATCAACAATGCGTCGGCATCGCGCGCCGCATCCATTGGACTTTGGGCATAACGGATACGCTCCAGCAGGTCGGGCCGATCCTGCAAATCGTCTTGCAGGCATCGGCGAGCTTCCTGCATGGCCACCGGGTCGAACACCTGCAGCACCGCACCACGCTCCAGCAGTTCGCGCACCAGCACCCGGCTGGGAGCCTCGCGCATGTCGTCGGTATTGGGTTTGAAGGCCAGCCCCCACAGCGCAAACCGTTGGCCCGAAAAATCCGGGCCGAGCCGCTGCACCAGCCTGTCCACCAGCTGCCGCTTCTGTCCATCATTGACCTGCGCCACCGCCGCCAACAACCGCAGCGGGAGCCCGACGTCATCGCCCATGCGCTGCAACGCTGTCACGTCCTTGGGAAAACAACTGCCACCGTAACCAACGCCAGGATAAAGAAAGCTGTCACCAATGCGCGGATCAGCGCCAATACCCACCCGCACAGGTTCGATATCCACCCCCAGACGATCTGCCAGATTGGCCATTTCATTCATGAAACTGATGCGCGTGGCGAGCATGGCGTTGGCGGCGTACTTTGTGAACTCTGCGCTGCGGCGGTCCATGCAGATAACGCGATCATGGCCATGCCCGAACGGGCGGTACAACGCACGCATGAGATCACCAGCGCGCTGCTCTTCAGGCGACTCACCCAACCCAACGATGATCCGGTCAGGCCGCATGAAGTCGTTGATCGCACTGCCCTCTTTGAGGAACTCCGGGTTCGAGACCACCGCAAAGCCAGGTGCTGGATGGGCACCGGGCCAGCGCTGGGCAAGCACAGTAGCGACGGCCTTGTGCACCGCTTCGCCCGCGCCCACAGGCACGGTAGATTTGTTGACGATCACCTTGAAGCTGGTCATGTGGGTCGCGATGGCTCCCGCCACCTCGAACACATGACTCAGGTCCGCACTGCCATCGTCCGCAGAGGGCGTGCCCACCGCGATGAACTGCACGTCACCGTGGGCAACACCGCGCGCCATGTCGGTGGAAAACGCTAGCCTGCCGGCGCGGACATTGCCGACGATCAACTCTTGCAGCCCCGGCTCGTAGATTGGAACCTCTCCGCGCTGCAGTGTGGCAATTTTGTCGGCATCCGTGTCGACGCACAGGACATCATTGCCCAGCTCCGCAAGGCATACGCCGGTAACGAGCCCCACATAACCGGTTCCGAACAAGGTGAGATTCATGGAGGGGGCGAAAAAACTGAAAAATCCAAGACATGGGGCTCGCGCCCACGCGAAGGGCGCCGTGAAGTATCACACCTCAATCACATCGGGAGGCAGCCCCTGGTGCGCGCGTTCGACCATTGTGGTGTATGCCGACTCGATATGCCGCGCAAAGAGCCGGGCATTGAACAAGGGCGACTGGGGCCCCTGTTCCTCCAGCTTGTCCCGAATGCTCCTGAGTTGCACCACATCGCGGGCAAGCTCTATGGCTCGGGCCTCAAATGCAGACTGCGTCTGGGTGACAAGCTCGGGCAACCCCACGGCATGCAACAGGCTCGCCGCCACTCGGCTCGCAAACGATTGTCCTGAACACGTCAGAACCGGCAGCCCTACCCACAAGGCATCGCTCGCGGTGGTGTGCGCGTTGTAGGGCAGCGTGTCAAGGAAGAGGTCGGCCATCCGCTGGCGGGCGAGATGCTGGTCCATGGGCACGCGGCTGGCAAACACGAGGCGGTCTGCAGAAATCCCCCGGGCCTGCGCCTCTCGGCGCAGATTCCGCGCAGCAATCGGGTTGTCTTCCAGCAGCCACAAGACGCTGCCTTCAACGGCATGGAGCATGCGCATCCAGCCGTCAAACGTGGGCGGGAGGATCTTGAAGTTGTTGTTGAAGCAGCAAAACACAAAACCAGTGGCGGGCAAACCCAGTTCGTCGCGGGAAAATATCCGGTCAGCGACTTTGCGCTGGGAGTCGTTGACCTGGTAGCTGTGCGGCAGATAGACCACTTTTTCAGTGAAGTCGGCCTGGGCATGGGGAGGAATCACCACCTTGTCGGCGATCACATAGTCCATGTAACTGGCGCCGATGGTGCCAGGGTACGCCAGGTAGCTGACCTGAACGGGTGCACACCGGTAGGAAAAACATCTCAAACGCGTCGCTTGCGTAAAGCCCATCAGATCCACAGCAATGTCGATACCAAGCTCTCGCGAAAGCTGTGCAATATCAAGATCGGTACGCTCACGCACATCCAGAAAATGGTCAAAGGCCACCACCAGTCGCTCGCGCATGCTGTCGTGCACCTGGGGACTGACCGAAAACGCGAACAATTCAAATCGCTCGCGGTCATGCACTTCAATCAGCTCTGCAATCAAGTACGCCGAGGGGTGATTGCGAAAATCTGCAGAGTAGTAACCGATACGAATCTTCTCGCCCCTCGCACGAACAGGAATCGCGCCCAACGCTGCAGAGCCAGGCATATCGCGTTCTACAAGACGGCTTGCAATCTCTTTGTGAAGGGCAGGCTGGTCGAACACGGACAGGGCTGAGAATGGCTCAAGGACAGGCTTCCTAGCCCGGATGTCCTGCTGGAGCTGAAGCAGTTCTTCATCCAGGTTTTGCCAAATACAGCCATGTACCTTGGCGGTAACGATCTCGCTTTGCAGCATCGCCAAAGGAGCGGGCAGCCGCTGGGCCAGATAGAACTGCTGCAAAGCCTCGTCGTACCGCTTCATCTCCCGCAAAAGCCGACCCATGAGGAATCTGGACTCCCCCTGCTGGGGCCGAAGCTCGATCGCGCGGCTAACGTCCGCCAGTGCGCTTTCCAGATTTCTCAGTTGCAGTTGCGCCTCGCCACGGTTGTTGTACGCCTCGGCGGACTGCGGGTTGATCTCCAGCGCCCGGCTGAAGGCAGCAACCGCTTCTGCGTACCGGCCCAGCCTCAGCAAAGCCGTGCCCCGGTTGTTGTGCGGCTCCGGTATCTCGGGTGCGCGCTCGATCACCTGGTCCATGCACTCCAGGGTTTCATCAAACTGCTTCATCTGCAGGTGAATGCAGCCCAGATTGAAACGCGCCTGCACATTCGCAGGATCTATCGCCAGCACCTTGCGGTAGCTTTCCATGGCCTCCGGCAACCGGTCCAAGGTTTGCAGGACCGCTCCCCGGTTGTAATGTGCGAGCCCCAGCCCGGGCGAGAGTGCAATGGCCTGATCGAATGAGGCCAGCGCTTCCTGATTGCGCTGCAGGCGTAGCAGCGCGTTGCCACGATTGAAGTAGGGGTCAACGTAGTCGGGCTTGAGAGCGATGGCTCGGTCGTAGGCGCGAATAGCGTCTGCGGGCCGGTTGGCCATCAGCCATTCATTGCCCCGGGTGTTGCACGCCGTCGCATCATCGGGGAGGGGCGACTCCACAGATCTAACGTCCGCAACCAAGCCCGTTCCATAGTTGATTCCGAATTTAAAACTGGGCTGGCTGGTATGGCACCAGGCTTGAAGGACTGCCCGAAATGGGGTTTCTTTGTGTCGGTCAAGGTGCTTCCCGATACAGATGAGAGATTGACATCCCGCCATGGTAAACACCTGCGCGGCACCGAACCGCCATCCAGCGCCAGCCGGGCGGCTCCAGGGACAACAGCCAAGTCCACCGCTAAGCAAACCGCCATGGAAAGCGGGTACTGTGGCCTCCTCTTTCTGGGCGCGCAGAGCGCACTGGCGGAGCTTTTCAGCGCTCAGGCGCGCCCCGCCGGTGTGCCATTTCTTGTCCCATCCTGCCCAGCACAGCGGGCTCCAAAAGATGCAGCGCCGCGGGGTAGGCCTGGCGCTCCTCGTGGTGGATATGGCTCGCATAGCGCGCCGCAAATCGATCAAAAAGCGCCTCTGCCGATTCCGAGAAGCCTTCGATTTCCCCCTGCACCAGCGCTTGTAGCGGAACTCGCGCCGCCGCCCAGTCAGCCACCATGTCGACATGGTCCTGTTGCAGCCGCTGCACCAGAGTCCTCATCTCCTGTGCAGCCTGGGCCAGCAACAGCGGGAAGACATGGAGCTCCTCATCCTCGTGGTGCAATGGCGCAGCGACATCAAAGTAGCGCAACACATCGCGCGCGGCCTGGCGCGCGCTCTCATCGGCACCTTGCTGGCGGACATGTTCACGCAGGCGGTCCAGCAGTGCCAGCGTGCGCTGCACGCGCTCGTGGCAGGCCTCCAGCATGGCGAAGGGCTCTTTGAACCCGACTGCAGGCGCGCTGAAGCCAGGAACGTGGCGAGCAGGTGCAGAAGTGGACGCCATCCTCGCCTCACCCAAAGCGCACGGGCTGGCCCTGGCGGTCGAAGGGGATGTAGGCACCATGCGAACCGCCCTTGATCGCATCCACCATGCGCTGCAAAGGCGCCTCGGCATCGGCGCTGGTGGGCGCCTTGTTCAGGGTGCCCGACATGGCGGCTGCGAACACCATGGCCCAGTCGTGGCCAGGGGCCGTGAACTGGCTGGCCTCACCGACCAGCGCGTCGAACGACGGCAGCTCCTGAGGCGTCTTGTCCACGCACATCAGTGGCACCAGCGCGCCGCCCTGCCCGGCTTCAAACCGGGCCCGCTGCGCGGGGGTGGCATCGTCGGGCAATTCAACAGCAGCAAACACGAACAGGAGCCGCTGGGGTTCAGGCTGCATGCGTGCCGCCTCAAGTAGATCGTCGAAGCTGGAAATGTTCATAAAAAATTTCGATGAATTAAAAAATGCTGCGAGGGAGGCTCGGTCTTCTCAGAAGCCTGGCACCACGCCCTTATGCGGGTCTAGCGTGCTCACATAGCTGTCTGCTACAGGTCGAGCACGCGCTGCCTTGCGCGATTGCACGGTGCCAATGCTGACAAAACACAGCGCCTGCTCCCAGGCGTCCAGCTGGAACAAGCCGCGCAATCCGGGGGACTTGAGGGCCTTGCCGCTGGTGAGGGCCGATCCGAAGCCCTGTGCAGTGGCCATGAGCAACATGTTCTGCACTGCGCAGCCAGCGGACACCAAGCGCTCTGACAGGTCGATGGCGGGGTCGCCGCACTGGCTATCTACCACCACCAGCATGAGTACCGGGGCACGGTAGGCCTTTTCGCGGGCCTGCTCGGCCTGCTCGGGCGTGGCGGCAGGATCTCGTTCGCACAGAGCCTGCGCAAACACGTCGGCCAACGCCGGCCGCGCGGCGGCGGGCACCAGCACAAAACGCCAGGGCGTCAATTGGCCGTGGTCCGGCGCGTGGGCCGCAGCGCTGAGAATCTGGGCCAGTTCCCCCGCACTGGGTCCGGGAGCAGTCAGGCGTTTAGGCAGGATGGTCTGGCGCGAGTGGATCAGCGCGGCGGCCATGGCGGCGGTATCGTCTGGCGGGAGCGCAGCAGTTGGCACCTGCCGGGGGGCATGGTGCAAAGGCCAGGGAATGACAGCCATCACAGGTCCTTGAAAGAAGCTTCTTCAGCCCGGCCGGCCGTCGGCCCGCAGGCAACCGTACCACCGGCCCAGCCGCACACCCCATACGCCCATGGTGGCGGCCCACAGGAAAGCCGCCACCGGCAGCACCCACACCCACGCCATGCCAAAAACGCCCGGCACTTCTGCCGCAATGCGCAACACGGTAGCCACCTGCAGCAGCCAGAACAATGTCCACGCCGTGTGGTCAGCAACCAGCGCACGGCCACTGTGCCCACACGACACCCGCGTCACCATGGCCAGCATCAGCGATGCCAGGCAGCCCATGGTCAGGGCATGCAGCGCTCCCAGGCCCAGGGTTCCCATGCCATAGCCCCACGCCAGCCACCGCGAAAGCCCTCCGAGCAGAAAGGCAAGGCCGAGCCACAGGAAACCGATATGCAGCATGGCCAGCAACCTGTTCTTGAGGCTTTGTACCAGCCCCCAGACACAGGCCAGCCAGACCAGCACGCCCCCGATCACCAACTGCAGCGTGCCGTGTACCACCCCCCAGGCCGACCCCGCAGCGCTGGCAGGCAACCCGAGCCAATCCAGCCACACCGCCAGCACCTGCAGCACGGCGGCCGCCAGCATCAGCCACAGCACCCAGAAAGGCCGCCAAGCCTGCACCATGGGCATGGCACTGGAGGTGAAAAATGGAATCATGCGGTGCGCCACCGTGACATACACCACCACTACAAACCCCCACAGGCCGGTGAAGACCCAGGCACGTGCGAGCGCATGGGTGCCCACGGCCAGCCCCAGCCACAGCCCAACAAGGCTGATGCATCCCAGCGTACAAGCCCAGGCGGTAGTGCGAGCATGCAACTGGTCCTCGGCCTGGCTGCGCCGCACACGCCCCCAGAACTGCGCGGTCATCCAGACGAGGCCCGCCGTCGCCACCGCCAACCCGACCAGCGCCACGCCCACCCACAGGTGCGCGCCCGCCAGCCACAACAGCCACCCCACCGCCTGCGCCACCAGCGGTGCGCGAATCGCCTCCACTGGCAAAGGCTCCACCCCGAGCCATTTAGGGCCTGCTGTGAACAGGAAGCCGGAAAAGAACAGGGGAATGAATCCGAACGCCATCACGGCCGAGTGCACCAGTGTGGGAGACACCGCGTAATAAAGCCCCCACCCACCGCTGGACCGCGCCACCTGCACCAACGCCCACCACCCCCCTGACACCACCAGCACCACCATGGCCAGGAAAAACCCCAACCGGTGCGGTGCCAGCATCAGATAGCGCCAGCGCCATTGCCTGTCCAGCGACGCCAGCATCTCCGGCGACGGTTTTCCCGACGCGGTGCGCAGGGGGATGACGGGGCGAGAGGTCACCCGCAGGTCCCCAGATGCCCGCACTGCGTGCAGTAGTCGCAACCATCCTTGCGGATCACGGCGTGGGCGCCACACTCGCTGCATTTCTTGCCCGCCATGGCCTGGGGCACTGCCACCGGGGGCGGTGCAGGCTCATCCAGCGGCAGCTGCTGCTGTACCGGGTCGGCCACGCGGCGCGCCAGGATGTTCTGGATGGCATAGGCCATTGCCGCCACCTCGGAGTCGTGCCACATGGGCACCAGCGTGCCGTCGTCCTTGCGGTGGGTACCCAGGCGCACGGGGCCACGGTCCCAGGCTACCTTGCGCATGTCCGACAGCGCCCGCTCCAAAAAGCCGCCACGCGCTGCGAGCGACAACATGCGCATGCTGGACGTGATCCACTGCTGCGACTCGCCGCTCTGGCCCACGGGCATGAAGAACTCGATGGCGCGGTCCACCGTACCGTTGCCCACACCCGTGGGCACGGGCAGGAAGGACACGATGAGGTACAGGGTCTTGTGACCTTCCTGCGTCCAGTATTCAAGCTTCTCAGCCACCGCCGAAAGGCCCCCTTGCGGACGGCTTTCGATCACGGTGCGCATGGGGTCCACCAGCGGTGCGGGTGGAGCCACAGGCGCGGCAGCGGCCGCGGGCGCAGGTTCCGCATGGGTTTCGAGCACGGAACCCAGAATGCTGTTGGGCCGGTAGGTGGCCAGGCCCTTGAGCTTGGCGCGCCAGGCCTGGAGGTACAGGTCCTTGAACCCTTCGTAGGGGTAGTCGGCAGGGATGTTGACGGTCTTTGAGATGGCCGTGTCCACAAAGGGCTGCACGGCCTCCATCATGGCGATGTGGCCTTCGGCGGGCATGGCGAGGGCCGAGACGAAGTAGTCTGGCAACGCCTCCACATCCCCGCCCAGCTCGCGGTACAGGCGCCAGGCATGGTCTTCCACCGCGTATTCGGTCGTGCTGCCGTCGGACTCGCGCTTCTTGCGCTTGTACATCCACGAAAACGGCGGCTCGATGCCGTTGGAAGCGTTGTCGGCAAAGGCCAGGCTCACGGTGCCCGTGGGTGCGATGGAGAGCAGATGGCTATTGCGGATGCCATGCTGGCGGATGGCAGCCTGGAGCGATTCCGGCAGGCGGCTGGCAAACGTGCCTTCGGCCAGATAGCCCCGCGCATCGAACTTCGGAAACACCCCTTTCTCACGCGCCAGGTCCACCGATGCGGCATACGCTGCGTCGCGCATGTACTCGGCAATCCGCGCAGCCATGGTGCGGCCCTCGGGCAGGTCGTAGCGCAGGCACAGCATGGCCAGTGTGTTGCCCATGCCGGTAAAGCCCACACCAATGCGGCGCTTGGCCATCGCCTCGTCGCGCTGCTGCGGCAGCGGCCAGTAGGTCACATCGAGCACGTTGTCGAGCGCGCGCACCTGCAACGCCACGGCCTTGGTGAACGCGTCAAAGTCAAACGCCGCCACGCCGCCAAAACCAAAGGGGTGGCGCACAAAGCGGGTGAGGATGATGGGGCCCAGGTCACAACAACCGTACGACGGCAGCGGTTGCTCACCACAGGGATTGGTCGCCGCGATGTCTTCGCAATAGTGCAGGTTGTTGTCTTCGTTGATGCGCCCCAGGAACAGGATACCGGGCTCGGCAAAGTCGTAGGCCGACTTCATGATGGTGTCCCACAGCTCGCGTGCGGGCACGGTGGCATACACCCACTGGCCGTCTGCACGCTGGTGGGCGCCCTGGGCGAGCAACGCAGCGCCGGGGCGAGCCTTGTGCACCAGCTCCCACTGTGCGTTGTTCTGCACGGCTGCAATGAACTCGTCCGACACGCCCACCGACACATTGAAGTTATTCCAGCGCCCTGGCGTGCGCTTGGCCGTGATGAACTCGTGCACATCGGGATGGTCGATGCGCAGCACGCCCATCTGCGCCCCCCGCCGCGCGCCCGCGCTCTCCACGGTGGAGCAGGACTGGTCGAACACGTTCATGTAGCTGCACGGCCCGGATGCCATGGAGGCGGTGGCCTTCACCTGTGCGCCCTTGGGACGGATGCGCGAGAAGTCATAGCCCACGCCTCCGCCACGGCGCATGGTCTCGGCCGCCTCACGCAACGCTTCGTAGATGCCCGGAAAGCCCTCGTCATCCACGCCCTGGATGCAGTCACCCACGGGCTGCACAAAGCAGTTGATGAGGGTGGCCTGTATGTCGGTGCCTGCCGCGCTCATGATGCGGCCCGCGCCGATGGCGCCTGCCTTCAGGTTGGCGAGGAACAAGGCTTCGTACTTGTCGCGCAGCTCCGGCTTTTCGACCGAGGCCAGAGCCCGCGCCACACGCTGGTACAGCTCGTCGGCGGAGGTTTCGCCAGGTTTGAGGTATTTCTCGCGCAATACATCCAGGCTGATGGGCTGCAGGGACGAGGTGGGCTTGAGGGGGGGCTGAGGTTCGCGTTTCATGGGGGCCGATGATTTGGGTTTCACGCCAGTGAGGTCTTGCGTTCCATCAAGAGGGCCTCATTCCTCACGGATCTGCCGCGAGAATGCCGGACAAGGTCAAAGCTCGTCCAGAAGAACTTGCCCATCATGCTCCACGTAAGGGTGGTAGGGGCCGGTGCCGCTGTTGTCCGCCAGCGAGGCCGGCACAAAGCCGCCCGTCTTGACATCAAACACATGGACTTCTCCTTCCTCGATCACGTAGTGCCAGCCGTGCAGGCTGATCTGCCCTGACTGCACACGGCTGCGCACCATCGGGTACTCCATGAGGCGTTCGAGCTGCAGCACCACGGCGCGTTGCTCAGTGCGGCGCAGCACCTCGGGGCCCGCCTGCATGGGCAACAGGGCCTCGCGCCCCAGGTCCAGCCAGCGGTTCAGGTTGGGCGCTTCGGGCGAAACCTCACCATACATCGCCTTGATAGCCCCACAGTGACTGTGGCCGCACACCACGATGCGGCGCACCTGCAGGTTGAGCACTGCAAACTCAATGGCTGCCGTCGTGCCATGGTGGCCGTGAGATCCGTCATACGGCGGGATGAACGCACCCACGTTGCGCACCAGGAAAAGCTCCCCCGGGCCCGCGCCGGTCAACAGGTAGGGCACCAGGCGCGAGTCGGAACAGCCGATGAACAACGTGGTGGGGTGCTGCCCCTCGTCCACCAGCGTCTGGAACTGTTCGCGGTACTGGGGAAAGGCGTCGTCGTGAAAACGACGCAGGCGATCAAGCAGCTCGTCGGGCATGGTGCGATCAGATGGCGTGCAATGCAACTACTGTACAAGCGGAGAATCGGCCGCGTCCAGTGCCACGCCCTCCACCACGGCAGCGCCCGCCAGCAATTGCAGGTACTGCCTCAATGCGTTCACCCAGGCCTGCTGGCGCAGCGTGAGGGCGATGGCCTGGCGCACCTCTTCGAACGAACGCTGCTGCCCCGGATCGCGCGCCACCACCTCCACCACATGCAGGCCAAACCGGCTGTGGACCAGGCGTGCCAGCACACCGATCTCGGCGCTGCCAAACACCTCGCGGGCGAACTCGGGGGCACAGTCGGCGCGGGTCAGCCAGCCCAGGTCGCCGCCTTGCTGGCCGCTGGGGCAGTTGGACCACTGCGCAGCCGCCTCGGCAAACTTGGCGCCACCATCGTCCGCACAGCGCAAGTCAATCAACATGGCCTCGGCACGCAGGCGCAGTTGCTTCACATCCACGCCCGGCGTCACGGCAAACAGCACGTGGCGCAGCTGGGCGCGCTCGCCCTGGGCGTGTGCCGCAGGGTGGGCGTCGTGGTAGCGGCGGCAGGCTTCTTCCGATGGGTCGGGGATGGGTAGCTCACGCTCCAGCAGCTGCTCGATGGCGTTGGAGGCCTCGGTGCTGATGGCTCCCTCGACGCCGGGCACATCGTCTGCTGAAAGCAAACCCGCCTGCTGGGCCGCCTGGCGCAGCAGTTCGGTGCAGGCACGCTGGCGCAAGGCCTCTTCGTCCAGCAGCTCGTGCGGGGCGTTGAGGGCCACGCCATTGACACGTGCCATCTCGGCCGTCACCGAGCCCATGCCCCCCATAGCGCCGGCTTGTGGTGCCAGGGTGGCTTGCTGGGGGGCATCGTCCATCGTTGCAACCAGTGCCTCGTAGGCCGCAGCCTGTGTAGGGGTCAGCGTGCTGGCAGGTGCTGCCGCCACGCTGCTGTCAGTGGAGCCGCATCCGCAGCTCCCGGTTCCACATCCGCTCATGGTGTGCTCCTTGGGTCAGTGGGTTTCAGGCGCGGCGGTCTTGCGACTGCATATGGCCGGGTGGCAGGTTCAGGCGGCGCGCACGCACCACCTGGTAGGGGCGCAGCACATAGGCCAGCGTGCCAAAGCCGCTCCACACATGCACCAGGCGGGTGAAGGGGAACACCAGGAAGATCGTCATGCCCAGGAACATGTGGGCCTTGAAGATCCAACCCGCTTCGGCCAGCAGCTCGACGCCGCCGCTGCGGAAGGTCACCACGCGCTGACCCCACTCGGCCAGCTTCATCATCATGGAGCCATCCAGATGCTGCGCCGACAGCGGAATGGTGGCCAAGCCCAGCGCCAGTTGCAGCCACAGCAGCACCAGGATCAGGATGTCGCTGGTCTTGGACGTGGCGCGGATGCGGTCATCCGACAGGCGCCGGTGCAGCAGGATGGACAGGCCAATGAAGCCCAGCACGCCTGCGATACCGCCCGTCACCATCGCCATGATCTGCTTGGCACCTGCAGTGATAAAGCCTTCGTACAGGAAGTGCGGCGTGAGCATGCCCACGGTATGGCCAAAGAACAGGAACAGCACACCGATATGGAACAGGTTGCTGCCCCAGCGCAGGCTGCCGGTGCGCAGCAGCTGCGACGAATCGCTTTTCCAGGTGTACTGGTCGCGGTCAAACCGCGCCCAGCTGCCAATGAAGAAAACAGCCAGGCAAATGTAGGGATAGATGCCAAACAAGAGGGTGTCAAGCCAGGCGGTCATACGGAGACTCCTTCTGGTGCCCGCTCGGCGCGGGGAGTACGAACAAAATGCAGAGGCTGCGGCTGGTCAGGCTTGGCCTGGCCCTGGGTGCTGCAACCGCCAAACGCTTCGGGCTCGGCCCAGACCTCGTCCATGGGCGGCTCGGGGGTGAGCGCCACCGACTGCACGCGCTGGCCCGACACTTCGAGCACCGCAGCAATCACGCTGGCATAGGGGCTGCTTCTTGCCACCAGCGCACTGAACAGCGCGTTCAGGATGTGGGCCATTTCGCCCAGGAACTCCTTGGCCACTTCGGGCGGCTGGGTGGAGGCGAACTCCAGCACCACCGGCAGGTGGTCGGGCAGCTCTTCGGCTTCAAACTTCAGACCTGCTTTGTCGTAGGTCTGCAGCAGATCGATGAGCGCAGGCCCCCGGTCGCGCGAGTCGCCATGCACATGCTCGAACAGGTGCAGCGAGGTCTGGCGGCCCCGGTCGAAGTTGTCCACGTAGCGGGCCGCGGCTTCCAGCGGATCGAGTGCAGCCAGGTGCTCGCACACTGCCTTCAGCTCATCCATGCGATCAGCCGTCAGGGCTTGCTCGGCCTGCAGCGCGTCGATGAGCTGCGGCATCACGCTGCGCAACTGCGCATCGGGGTAGCTCAGCAGGTAGCCCAGGGCGCGCAGGGTCAGGCGCAAAGAGGTCGGGTTCTTCTTGAACATGGTGATTCCTTCCTGTGTGCAATCAGACCGTGGCCTTGATCGGGATCGTGCGGGGCTTCTTGCCACCGAACATGCTGGTCTCGGTGGCGCCATCCGAGCACCCGTTGCCAAACGAGAAGCCGCAGCCGCCCCGGATGTCGAACGCGTTTTCGGCGTATTCGCGGTGGGCCGATGGGATGACGAAGCGGTCCTCGTAATTGGCAATCGCCATCACGTGGTACATCTCCTCGACCTCGGCCATCGACAGGCCCGCCTGCTTGAGAACGGCCAGGTTCTGGCGCTGCTCCACATGCTTGTCGCGCTGGTAGGTGCGCATGGCCAGCATGCGCTCCAGCGCCCGCACCACGGGCCCGGTATCACCGGCGGTGAGCAGGTTGGCCAGGTACTGCACGGGGATGCGCAGCTGCGACACATCGGGGATATCGCCATTCACCCCCACATGGCCCGCGTTGGCGGCGGCCGTGATGGGCGAGAGCGGAGGCACATACCAGACCATGGGCAGCGTGCGGTACTCGGGGTGCAGCGGCAGGGCCACCTTCCAGTCCACTGCCATCTTGTAGACGGGGCTGTTGCGCGCGGCGTCCATCCAGCTGTCCGGGATGCCGTCGATGCGGGCCTGCTTGATGACATCGGGGTCGTTCGGGTTCAGGAAGATGTCGAGCTGGGCCTTGTACAGGTCCCGGTCGCGCTCCACGCTGGCGGCTTCCTGGATGCGGTCTGCGTCATACAGCAGCACACCCAGGTAGCGGATGCGGCCCACGCAGGTTTCCGAGCACACGGTCGGCTGGCCCGCCTCGATGCGGGGATAGCAGAAGATGCACTTCTCGGCCTTGCCCGATTGCCAGTTGTAATAAATTTTCTTGTAGGGGCAACCTGAGACGCACATGCGCCAGCCACGGCACTTGTCCTGGTCGATCAGCACGATGCCGTCTTCCTCGCGCTTGTAGATTGAGCCGCTGGGGCACGATGCCACGCACGCCGGGTTCAGGCAGTGCTCGCACAGGCGCGGCAGGTACATCATGAAGGTGTTTTCGAACTGGCCGTAGATGTCCTTTTGCACATCGTCGAAGTTCTTGTCCTTGCTGCGCTTGCTGAACTCGCCACCCAGGATTTCTTCCCAGTTCGGGCCCCACTCGATCTTCTCCATGCGCTTGCCGGTGATCAGGCTGCGCGGGCGGGCCGTGGGTGCGGCCTTGCTTTCAGGTGCCGACTGCAGGTGGTCGTAGTCGAACGTGAAGGGCTCGTAGTAGTCGTCGATCTGCGGCAGGTTGGGGTTGGCGAAGATGCGCATGAGCAGCTTCCACTTGCCGCCCTGGCGGGGCGCGATGGAGCCGTCGGGGCTGCGCACCCAGCCGCCATTCCACTTGTCCTGGTTTTCCCATTCCTTGGGGTAGCCGATGCCGGGCTTGGTCTCGACGTTGTTGAACCAGGCGTATTCCACCCCGGGGCGGCTGGTCCAGACGTTCTTGCAGGTGACGGAACAGGTGTGGCAACCAATGCACTTGTCCAGGTTCAGCACCATGCCGATTTGTGCGCGAATTTTCATCGTGTTTCTCCTTGGCTTCAGGCGTGGGCTGCGGTACCGGACACAGGCTCATCGTCGAGCCAGTCCACGCGGTCCATCTTGCGCACCAGCACGAACTCGTCGCGGTTGGTGCCGATGGTTCCGTAGTAGTTGAAGCCGTAGCTGTACTGTGCGTAGCCGCCGATCATGTGGGTGGGCTTGAGCACGATGCGCGTGACCGAGTTGTGGATACCGCCACGGGTGCCGGTGATCTCGGAGCCGGGCGTGTTGATGATCTTCTCTTGCGAGTGGTACATCATCACCATGCCGGGGTTCACGCGCTGGCTCACCACCGCGCGGGCCGCAATGGCGCCGTTGGCGTTGAAGAGTTCGACCCAGTCGTTGTCCACGATGCCAGCGACCTTCGCGTCGTCCTCGCTCAGCCACACCACCGAGCCACCCCGGTTGAGCGTGAGCATCATCAGGTTGTCGCTGTACGTGCTGTGGATGCCCCACTTCTGGTGCGGCGTGATGAAATTGAGCGCGATCTCGCGGTTGCCGTTGGGCTTCTTGCCTTCCACTTCTTCCAGCGTCTTGAGGTGCACGGGTGGGCGGTAGCTCACGAAGCCTTCGCCAAAGTCACGCATCCACGGGTGATCTTGGTAGAACTGCTGGCGGCCCGTGAGGGTGCGCCATGGGATGTACTCGTGCACGTTGGTATAGCCGGCGTTGTAGCTGACCTTTTCGCTTTCCAGACCGGACCAGGTGGGCGAGCTGATGATCTTGCGCGGCTGCGCCTGGATGTCGCGGAAGCGGATCTTCTCGTCCTCGCGGTGCAGGGCCAAGTGCACGTGGTCGCGCCCGGTCTGCTTGCCCAGGGCCTCCCAGGCCTTGCAGGCCACGTGGCCGTTGGTTTCGGGGGCCAGCATCATCACCACTTCGGTGGCGTCGATGTCGGACACGATGCGGGGCATGCCCTGCGTCACGCCCTCTTCCTTCACACGGCCGTTCAGGTCACCCAATTGGCCGACTTCGGTCTGCGTGTTCCAGCCGATGCCCTTGCCGCCGTTGCCGGCCTTGTCCATCAAGGGGCCCAGGGCGGTGAAGCGCTTGTAGAGGTTGGGGTAGTCGCGCTCGACCACGGTGACCTGCGGCGCCGTCTTGCCGGGGATGAGTTCGCACTCGCCCCGCTTCCAGTCGCGCACGCCGTAGGGCTGGGCCATTTCACCCGCCGTGTCGTGCATGATGGGCGTGAGCACCACGTCCTTTTCCACGCCCAGGTGGCCCACGCTGACCTCGCTCACGGCCTTGGCGAAACCCTTGTAGATCTCCCAGTCGCTCTTGGCCTGCCAGGCAGGGTCCACCGCCGTGGACAGCGGGTGGATGAAGGGGTGCATGTCGCTGGTGTTGAGGTCGTTCTTCTCATACCAGGTGGCCGTGGGCAACACGATGTCCGAATACAGGCAGGTCGTGCTCATGCGGAAGTCGAGCGTGACCAGCAGGTCCAGCTTGCCTTCGGGTGCGTTGGTGTGCCACTGCACTTCCTCGGGCTTGGCTTCGTCCTTGCCCAGGTCTTTGCCCTGCACCCCGTGCGTGGTGCCCAGCAGGTGCTTGAGGAAGTATTCATGGCCCTTGCCGGATGACCCGAGGATGTTGGAGCGCCACACGAACATGTTGCGCGGCCAGTTGTCGGGGTGGTCTGGATCCTCGCAGCTCATCGTGAGGCTGCCATCCTTGAGCGACTGCACCACGTAGTCCTTGGGATCCATGCCCTTGGCGGCCGCATCCTTGGCGACCTGCATCGGGTTGGTCTTGAGCTGGGGAGCGGAAGGCAGCCAGCCCATGCGTTCAGCGCGCACGTTGTAGTCGATCTGCGCGCCGTGATAAGCCTTCTTGTCGGCCAGCGGCGAGAGGACCTCCTCCATGCCCAGCTTCTCGTAGCGCCACTGGTCGGTGTGGGCGTAGAAGAAGCTGGTGCTGTTCATCTGGCGCGGTGGGCGGATCCAGTCCAACGCAAAGGCCAGCGCCGTCCAGCCGGTCTGTGGGCGCAGCTTTTCCTGGCCCACATAGTGCGCCCAGCCGCCACCGCTTTGGCCAATACAGCCGCACAGCATCAGCATGTTGATGATGCCCCGGTAGTTCATGTCACTGTGGTACCAGTGGTTCATGGCCGCGCCGATGATGACCATGGACTTGCCATGGGTCTTGTGCGCGTTGTCGGCAAACTGGCGGGCCACGGTGATGATCTGATCGCGCGGCACGCCGGTGATCTTTTCCTGCCAGGCGGGCGTGTAGGGGCGGTCGCTGTCGTAGGTGACGCCCTGCTCTTCGCCGGGCAGACCTCGGTCAATGCCGTAGTTGCCAGCCAGCAGGTCGAACACGGTGGCCACCATCACCCGGCCCTGGGCTTCGTGCCCGGCCAGCTCCAGGTGGGACACCGGCACGCGGCGCACCATCACGTCGCCGCCTTGTTCGTTGGCCGTGAAGTTGGGCGTTGCCACGCCGCCAAAGTACGGGAAGGCGACATCGGCAATGTCGTGGGCCTGCTCGCCATCTTCGATCACCGACAGCTTGAGCTTGACGGTGTTGCCGGTACGTGCTTCCTTGTTCTCCAGGTTCCACAGGCCCTGGTCGGGGCGGCCGTCCGCCCCCCAGCGAAAGCCGATGGAACCATTGGGCAGCGTGACCTGGCCCAGTTCGTCGTAGCCCACGGTCTTCCAGTCGGGGTTGTTGGACTGGTCGAGCTTGTTCGGAAAGTCGCTGGCGCGCACATAGCGGTCGGGCACCATCACCGTGCGGCCATCGGGCAGCGTCTTTTCCTTGAGCACCACCAGCAGGGGCAGGTCGGTGTAGCGGCGCGCATAGTCGTCGAAGTACGCCGAGCGGCCCTTGCCCCCGTCCTTGAAGTAGAACTCCTTCAGGATCACATGGCCCATGGCCATGGCCACGGCAGCGTCGGTGCCCTGCTTGGGATGCATCCACAGATCGCCCAGCTTGGCCACTTCGGAGTAGTCGGGCGTGATGGACACCACCTTGGTGCCCTTGTAGCGCACCTCGGTCAGGAAGTGGGCGTCGGGCGTGCGCGTCTGGGGCACGTTGGAGCCCCAGGCAATGATGTACGAGCTGTTGTACCAGTCGGCCGACTCGGGCACGTCGGTCTGCTCGCCCCAGGTCTGCGGGCTGCTGGGGGGCAGGTCGCAGTACCAGTCGTAGAAGCTCATGCACACGCCGCCGATGAGGCTGAGGTAGCGCGAACCCGCTGCATACGAAATCATCGACATCGCCGGGATGGGCGAGAAGCCGATGATGCGGTCCGGCCCGTGCTTCTTGATGGTGTACACATTAGCCGCAGCGATCATCTGGTTGACTTCTTCCCAGGTGCTGCGCACAAAGCCGCCCAGGCCGCGCTGCTTTTGCCATTCGCGCTTGGAGGCATCGTTCTCAACGATGCTGGCCCAGGCGTCCACAGGGCTCTTGGCCAGGGCGATGGCGGCGCGCCAGTGCTTGAGCAGGCGGCCACGCACCATGGGGTACTTCACGCGGTTGGCGCTGTACAGGTACCAGCTGTAGCTGGCGCCGCGTGCGCAGCCACGGGGCTCATGGTTGGGCAGATCAGGGCGGGTGCGGGGGTAGTCGGTTTGCTGGGTTTCCCAGGTCACGATGCCGCCCTTGACGTAGATCTTCCACGAACAGGAGCCAGTGCAGTTCACGCCGTGGGTGCTGCGCACGATCTTGTCGTGCGCCCAGCGGTCGCGGTAGGCGTCTTCCCAGGTGCGGTCTTCACCGTTGGTTTCGCCATGGCCTTGGGCAAAGGTCTCGCGGGGCTGCGAGAAGTACGAAAGGCGATCGAGGAAATGGCTCATCGAAGGGCTCCTTTTCTGATTTCTGTTCTGGGGTTGACTAGCAAGGCATCTCGGCGTGCTTGCGTGCGTAGGTCCACCAGGTGATCACGATGCAAACGAGATAGAAGGCGAAGAACGTCCACAGTGCAGCATGGGGACTGCCGGTCAGCGCGATGGAGCTGCCATAGCTCTTGGGGATAAAGAACCCGCCGTAGGCGGCCATGGCGGCGGTGAAGCCCAGCGTAGCCGCGCCCAGGGTGTTGCCCTCCTTGTTGGCGCTGGCCACAGCGGCGGCGTTGTGCTTGTCCACGCCGCGCATGGCTTCGGTCAGGAAGATCACGGGGATCATGCGGAAGGTCGAGCCGTTGCCGATGCCGGTGGTGAGGAACAGCACCAGGAAACACACGAAGAAACCTGCAAACTGGCCTTCGTTGCCGCCAGGGCCACCGGAGGGCAGGAAGAACGTCACACCCATCACGGCCACGGCCATGACGATGAAATTCCACAGCGTGACGCGCGCACCACCGAGCTTGTCGGCCAGCCAGCCACCAAAGGGGCGGATCACGGCGCCCACCAGCGGGCCCAGCCAGGCGTAGGCCAGCGGGTTGATGCCAGGGAACTGGCTCTTGATGAGCAGCGGAAAGCCCGCTGCATAGCCGATGAACGAGCCGAAGGTGCCGAGGTACAACACGCACATCAGCCAGTTGTGCTTGCGCTTGAAGATGGCGGCCTGCGCGGCAAAGGAGGCCTTGGCATCGGCAATGTCGTTCATGCCAAACCAGGCGGCCAGCGCCGTCAGCGCAATCCATGGCACCCAGATGAAGGCGGCGTTCTGCGTCCACACCTGCACGGTCTGGCCGTTCTTGACGATGGTCTGGCCTTCGCCACCAAAGATGCCGAAGATGCCGGCAGTGACGACCAGCGGGCTCAGAAACTGCACCACCGAAACGCCCAGGTTACCCAGGCCTGCATTCACGCCCAGCGCTGAGCCCTTGCGCTCCTTCGGAAAGAAGAAACTGATGTTGGCCATGCTGGAGCTGAAGTTGCCGCCGCCCAGGCCGCACAGCAGCGCCAGGATGAGCATGGTGGGATAGGTCGTGGTGTTGTCTTGCACCGCAAAGCCGATGCCAATCGCAGGGATCAGCAAGCTGGCGGTGGAGATCGCCGTCCAGCGGCGCCCACCCACCAGCGGCACCATGAATGAATAAAAGATGCGCAGCGTGGCGCCCGAAAGCGCGGGCGCTGCGGCCAGCCAGAACAGCTGGTTGGTCGAATACTTGAAGCCCAGGCCCGGCAGGCTCACGGCAACCACGCTCCAGACCTGCCAGATGGCAAAGGCCAGGAACAGCGCGGGCACCGAGATCCACAGGTTGAGCTTGGCGATGGCTTCGCCTTCGCGCTCCCAGAACGATTTGTCCTCAGGAGCCCAGAGGGTGAGCAGACGCCCCTGGCGCCTACTGGCGGGTGTGGCAGACATGGTGTTTCCTTGGAAAGTGGAAGTTCAGCGGCCAGCCGCAGCAGCCGGTGCTGCCTGCGTGGCCATCAGATCGGTGCGGCGCACTTCGGTGAAGTACATCCAGATGAGCGAGACCCACACCACGCCGTACATCAGCATGAAAGCGCTGGAGCGGATGCCGGTGAGGTCCATCAGCGCGCCGAACAGGATGGGCAGGATGAAGCCGCCCATGCCACCGGCCAGGCCCACAATGCCGCTGATGGCACCGATGTTCTGGGGGTAGTCGTCGCTGATGTACTTGAAGACACTGGCCTTGCCAAAGGCCCAGGCAATGCCCAGCAGGAACATGAGGCCCGTGAACAGGTACACATTCAGGCCGATGTGAAAGGTCTTGGGGCCGTTGACGGTGACGATGGTGAAGTCGGTCTGCGGGTAGCTCAGCAAAAACAGGCAGATCCAGCTCACCCACATCACCCACCAGGTCACGCTGTGGGCGCCGTACTTGTCAGAGAGCATGCCGCCGATGGCGCGCAGCACACCACCGGGCAGCGAGAAGCACGCGGCCAGCAGTGCCGCCACGCGAATGTCGAGGCCAAACTCGCCCACGTAGTACTGCACCATCCACAGCGACAGTGCCACATAGCCGCCAAACACAATGCTGTAGTACTGGCAGTACTTGAGCACCTTGGGGTCCTTGAGCGCCTTGAGCTGGTCGGTGAACTTGACGTTGCTGGGCACCAGGTGGGCCGGGTCGCTGTAGCTGAAAAACCAGAACAGCACCAGCGTGCCGAGCATGATGGCCGCATACACCTGCGGCACCATGGTCCAGCCAAAGGCCACCAGCAGCACAGGGGCGACGAACTTGTTCACCGCCGCGCCCGAGTTGCCCGCGCCATACACACCCATGGCAGTGCCCTGGCGGTGCTTGGGGAACCAGCGCGCCACATAGGGCGTGCCCACCGAGAACGAGCCCCCCGCCAGGCCCACAAACAGGCCGATGGTCAGGAAGTGCCAGTATTCCGTGGCGTAGCCCATCAGCCAGATGGCGGGCACGGTGGTGGCCATCACGGCGGCCATCACGATGCGGCCGCCGAACTTGTCGGTCCAGATTCCCAACGGCACCCGAACCAGCGAGCCCGTGAGCACAGGCATGGACATGAGCAACCCGAACTGCGTGGAGTTCAGGTTCAGCATCTTCTTGATAGGGATGCCGATGACGCCGAACATCATCCACACCATGAAACAGACCGTGAAAGCGAAGGTGCTGACGATCAGCACCGACCAGGCCTGGCGGGTGCGCTGTGGGCTGTCGCCCGGGGGCAAAGGGGTATGTGCCATTGCGCGGTTCCTCTCTTTTTGCATGAGAGGAATGGTCGCGTTTGTGGCGACCTTTGCACATCCTTCGCTCGACCAGCACGAGGGGCGGCAGAAGGACTAGTGCGCGGCTTGGGTCTATCGCTCGAAAGAACTATGCCCCCCGGGCAGCCCCTGCAGCCCCGGGATGGCGCTTGGATGCCTACCCCACCTGATCAGGCTGCGCTTGCCCGCCATGGAGCGGCCCAAGGGCCGAAGATCCGTAGGAAATCTGAGAAAGGCGCTGACTCCGCCCAGCGCCCAATAGCGCGGCACTCACATGCGGCGGCGGCTCATCGTCATCCAGCCCACGCTGATCATCACCAACGCCAGCAGCAACAGGCCCCATTCGCCCAGTGTGGGAACTGCGTTGGCGGCCACGGGCGGAAGGCCTGTGACGGTCCAGGTGCCGTCGGTAGCACTCTCATCGCGCCAACTGGAAAACACGCCTCCCGCACTAGAGGCATAGCATTTGTCCCCCAGCGGAATCGACTCAACATTGCTGCACACCGCGTTGTGCTGCCCGCCTTCACCCACCAACAAATAATCAAGATGATCTCCCGCCGCATGGGGTCCAGGCGTTTGCCAGCGCAGCAGCACCACAGTGAGTTGAAGCCCTCCTCCAGTGGTCGTGGCCGATATGCTGTGGAGCGTCACCTGCGGGTCGCCGCTGGCGTAAACGGTCAGACCGTCGGAGAAGGAAAACGAGGTGACCTGCGCCGCAATGTCTTGGTTATTGAGATTCGCAGGCAACGGAACGACCGTGGTGAAAGAGCCTGTCTGTGCCATTGCCGTTGTATAGCCCCCGCAATTGCCCATGCCCGGCGGGCAAGCCGTGAAGTTGTGCAGTTCAGAAGCGTTGTAGGCAGGGCCTGTATAGGTATAAGTGACAGCCCAGGCGCCTGCCTGCAAAAGGGCCGCAGCCAGGAATACAAGGTATTTTTTCATTGTGTTTTTCGCCAAGTGAGTGAAGTAGCCGATGCGTTTTTTTGATGAAAATAGCCTTCAGCGCTTATTTGACAAGTGCTGAAAGCTATATTTTTTGTAGCATTTTGAGCCAGCAGGGCCGTGCGCCGCCTAGCAGACACGTGGCGATCTGCTACCCAGCAGCGCAGGGCTGGCGGTGCTTCCCCCGCAGCCGAAGGTGTGCGTACGTTTTCATGCCGCAGGCCAACGCGATGCGGTGCGGCGCCGCACCTGCCACCAGCCTGCGCCACCCATCAGGCAGGCCATCAGCAGCAGGCCCCATTCGCCCAGCGTGGGCACAGCCGTTACGCCTGCGGCGGCTGGTGCGATGGCCATCGTGAACGTCTGCGCTGCGCTAGGCATCACGCCGTTATTGGCCGTGATAGTCACACTTTGGCTGACCGCACTGGTGGGTGTACCGGTGATCGCACCCGTGTTGGGGTTAATGACAAGCCCCGGCGGCAGGGTGCCAGCGTCGGTGAAGCCAATGGGGGCCATGCCCGTGGCAACCACCGCGAAGTGGTAGGGGGTGCCCACCGTGCCACCGGGCGGGGTAGCGCTGATGATCGTGGGGGCCACGGGTGGCGGGGCTGCGGAGGTAACCCAACCACCCACGCCGATATGTGCATAAACATAGCTGCTGGACGCGTCTGTGTTAAGCAATGAACATGCGTCCGGACCGCTCAGGTTTTGGCAGTACGCGTTGAAATTGCTGCTGAGGTTGGGCCTGAGCATGTTCAGCCGGTCATTGACGCCATGGTTCGCGGTTTGCCATTGGGAAATCGCAATGTTCTCGTCAACGATGTTGCCCATCGCATCCGTGGTGACATAGGCAAACATCAGCCGCGTCGCGGCGTCCGCGCTGACAAACTGCGTAAGCCCGTCGTTGAAGGAATACGACTGGATCAAGCCTGTGATCAGCACATTGGCCAAATTGGGGGCCAAGGGTGCGGCAGTGGTAAAGCTGCCCGTTTGCCGCATGGCCGTGGTGAAGTTGTCGCAGGTGGGCGTGGCACACGGGGCCGTGAACTGGGTCGGGTTGGTGTACAGGGGGCCCGTGAAGGTGTAAGTGGCAGCCCAGGCGCTGGCCTGGAGAAGGGCCGCGGCCAGGAGTACAAGGTATTTCTTCATAGTGTGGTCTGCTTGGTTTGGCTTGTCAGACGCGCTATCTCATTGAGAGCACGAGAGCCTTCAACACATGGGGGTTGGACTGCAACAAAGTTTATGGAGCCCTCCTGGGCGGCGCTCCACCCCCAGGGGTTGGGCAACGACACATTCGATGTGCTACGTTGTGGCACACGCATTGCACTAATGCGCTGCAGCAAAAACCTCCACCCCATTCATGCCTCTCACCCGCGTTCAGCAGCGGGCCATTGCGCGCCTGCAGCAGATGGCTTGTCTTGATTTCAACGGGCCCCAGCTCATTGAATCCGTATTGCACGAGCTGCACTACCTCATTGGCTTTGACTCGGGCGCGTACTTCTATCCGGGTGGCAGTGGGGGGATGGATGCGTATCTGGAGCCATCCGTCGGAAGCGCCACGATCCACATGTACTTCGAGCCAGAAGTGATGGCCAGTGAGCGCCAAGTGATGCGCCGCAGCGGCCATCAATTTGCAGAGGCCGTGCGCTTTGACCATGGACCACAAGTGCTGGAGCAACTTTTGGCCGTGCCCGTCAGCGAGTTGCTGCGCAGCGATTTCTACAACCTGACGCTTCTGCCTGCGGAAGTGTTTGATTGCCTGAGCCTGGTGCTGCGCACGCCTCAGGGCGAGGGTCTGGGCACGATCAAGCTGTACCGCAGCATGGCTTCGTCGCGCTTTGGGGTGCGAGACTTGACGATGCTCGGGCGGCTGGAGCCGTGGCTGGCGCGGATTCTGCAGCCCGGGGAGCTGGACACGCAGGACAGCGTGGTGCATGACAGTGCCATGCTGGTGACCACGCCCCAGGGGAGGTTGCTGTGGACGTCACAAAAATCCAATCAGCTGCTGGCGCAGGCCTTTGGTCCCAGCTGGCACCGCCGCTCTGAGCTGCCCCCGGCGCTGCAGGCGCTGCTGCAGCGCCTGCATTTTGCGGGGCGCCATAGTGACAGCCGCAGTGCCCCTGCGCCTGCGTTGCCCCAGCTGGACCTGCACAACGCCAGCGGCTGGTTCAGCCTGCGCGCCACGCAGATGGCCGCCGCAGCGGGCGAAGGCCTGGCGGTGGGCATTCAGATCACCCACCGGGTGCCGCGCGTGGCGCACCTGCTGCCCGCACTGCGCGCGCTGGGGCTGCCGCAGCGCCAGCACGAGCTGGCCTATTGGCTGGCGCGGGGCTTGCCCGAAGCGCAGATTGCCGAACGCATGGGGATCAGTGCCAACACCGCCACCTACCACCGCCGCCAGATTTACACGCGGCTGGGGGTGCAAAACCGGCTGGAGCTGCAAGCCCGTCTGCTGGCGCCCCGTTGAGAAGTCTCCGGCGGGGCGGAGATAAGAACCTTTTCAAAGGGGCTTCATGAAGAAGCACCCGGACTTCGCTCCCTTCGGCTTTTTCAGCCCTACCAGGGCAGGTCCAGCCAGGCCAGCGCCACTACGGCACCGGCACAACCCGCACCGCTGGTGTGTAGGGCTCAACGCGCAGGCTGTCGTGCGCCAGCACGCTGATCTTGGCCCGGGGGGCCATTTCCAGTGCGCCGTCGGCTGCCTTGCGGGTAGCGTATTGCCAGAAGGTCAGCGCGCCTTTGGCGGCCAGGGCCTGGCCAATGGCGGCGGCTTCGGGGCGCGGGGCACCGGCCTCGTCCGGCGGCACGGCAACGATGACATCGTCTTTGACCGTAACGATCTTGAACAGCAGCGGCTTGGTGGTGTCGGCCACGGCGGTGACAGAGGCGAAGACGGTAGCAAGGGAGACTGCTGCCAGGGTTACGGCTGCGCCGAAGCGGCGCAAGGAGGTGGTTTTCATGCGTTGTTGCTCCTGTATCGATGGGGGCCAGCGCCCCGGCACCGGGTGCTGGCGAAGGCATCATGCCCCGGGGCGTGCAACCAGACAAGGATCGGTCACCAGGGCAAGCAAACCGCCCGGCGCTGCAACGCTACACCCCTGCGGCCCCCGCCCGCATGGTGGTGCCCACGTGGGCATACAAGGCGCCCCATGCCTCGCGCGTGGCGGGGTTGAAGGCGCCGCCAAGTGCTTCGGCCAGTGTGTCGAGCAGCGCCGCACCCACCGTGTCGTAGTGCGCGGCCTCTACGCCATAGCCCGCGTGCCGTTTGCCAAGTGCGCGCAGTGCGGCGTCCAGTTGCTCGGGTTGGCCGAGCATGCGCACGGCGCTGCCGATCATGTCCAGCAGCTTGCGCGCCTGTTCGTTCATGTCGGACGAGGCAAACAGCCCGCTGATAGCGGGGTCGCGGGCGAACAGCTTGGCGTAGAACAGCGCACCCGCCTTCGCGGCGACAGGAGCAACCTGCGCAAAGCTCTGGCGAACCAGGTGGATTTGTTCGGGGGACATCAGATGCTTCCTCAGCAATGCGGCCGTTGGCCAGTGGCAGGTAGAACACTGAAAAGAAGTCTATGAAGTTCCCCCGCGCTGCGCCCCACCCCCAGGGGTTGCATGACGACAGGCGCTTTGCGCTATGGGCGACGCGCTATGTGCGATTGGCGATGTAGCGGGCGTGATGGCTTCATGCGCCGGGCCTCGCGCAGCGCGCGCTTGCGAAGGTGCACCGGCTTGCGCACAGGGTGGTCAGCGGCATATCCCTGGCCGACCACGGCGGTTGCACTGCCGCGCTACTCCTAGTGTGGTGTTGCACGCTAGCGCTGGCGGTCCGATGCGTAGACCGCCGCCTGAACGCGCGAACTCAGGCCCAGCTTGCGCAGGATGTGCTGCACATGGATCTTGACCGTGGTCTCGGCGATGTCGAGTGTGCGCGCGATTTCCTTGTTGCTGGCACCGCGCGCGATCTCGCGCAGCACGTCTTCCTCACGCGGGGACAGGGGCGCGGCTCCGTTGTTGGCAGCGTCGGGCGGCTGCGTGGACGCACCCGCCCCGGCGGGCCCGGCTGGGGCGATGAGCGCTGCTGCTTCGGCCACCCCTTGCGACTGGAACGCGGCCACCAGTTTGCCCATGAGTTCGGGGCTCACCACGGGCTCGCCCCGGGCCGCGCGGCGGATGGCCTGGGCCAGCAGATCGCCGTCGATGGTCTTGAGCAGGTAGCCCTGCGCGCCGTTGCGCAGTGCGGCGGCCAGGTCCTGCCCGTCTTCGCTGACGGTGAGCATGAGCACGCGCGAGGAGGGCGAGACTTCGCGCAGGCCCCGGATGGCGTCCACGCCCATCACGCCGGGCAGGTGGTTGTCCAGCAGGATCACCTGGGGCAACAGCTGCGGCGCCAGGCGCAGGGCCTCGGCGGCATCGCCCGCCTCGCCCACCACCAGCAGGCCCGCGTCCTGCCCCAACAGTGCAATCAGCCCCCTGCGGAAGAGCGTGTGGTCGTCCACCACCAGCAGCGTCACAGGCGGCTCTGCGGGGGGTTGGTGGCCCACACCGGCGGGGGGGGCCAAGGGGATGGCGGTGGTGATGGTCATGCGGTGGTGGCCACCCGGCCTGCGGCCACGGGGGGTGTGAGTTCTTCGCCAGAAGCCGCGCCTTGGGGGGCTATGGCCGCTGCGGACGGAGGTGCAGACTGGGAGGGCATGGTGGTGGCAGCAGTCACCGTGGGCAGCTCGATGCACACGCGGGTGCCCTGGCCCGGGGTGGATTCAACCTGCAGCACGGCACCCACGCGGTGGGCACGCTCGCGCATGATGCCCAGGCCCACATGCAGCGAATCGGGCGGCACGGTGGCCACGTCGAAGCCCTTGCCGTTGTCCTGCACCTCAAAGCGCCAGCGCGGATGCCGGTGCACGAGCAGGTCCACCCGCGTGGCGCCCGAATGCTTGCGCACGTTCGACAACGCTTCCTGCACCATGTGCAGCACCTGGATCTGCAAATCGGGCGCCAGCGGCAGGCCATGGCCCACCATGCCCAGCGTGGTGGCCATGCCGGTCTGGTGCTCGAACTTGGACAACGTGGCGCGCAGGGCCGATTCAATATCCTCGTCGTTGGTGCGGGTGCGAAAGTGCACGAGCAGCTCGCGCACGTCGGAATAACACTCGCGCACGCCGACATCCAGCTCGCTGATGCTGCGGTCGCGTTTGGCCTCGTCGCCACGGTTCACGGCGTCACGCAGCAGCTGCGTCTGGATCTTGAGGAAGGCCAGCGACTGGGCGATGGAGTCGTGCAGCTCGCGCGCCAGCATGCTGCGCTCTTCGGCCACGGCGGCTTCGCGCTCCAGGGCTGTGGCGCGCAGGCCTTCCATGGCGCTGGCCAGGTGGCGCGTCATGGCTTCTAGCAAATCGCGCAGTTCGTCGGTCAGCTCAATGGGCGAGCGGAAGAACAGGTCTACCTCACCCAGCAAGCGCTGCTGCATCTGCACCGGGATGGTCACCATGGTTTCAAAACCCGCCTCGCGGCAATGGGGCAAGGCGACGGTAGTTGATGGCGTGATGGGAATCACCCGCGTGCGCGCCTGGGCCTGGGGCTGGCCGCACAGGCAGGTGCCGGTGTGCAGGCAGTGCTCGCCCTCGGCCATGGTGCGGGGCAGGCCGTCACCAGCCAGCAGCACATAACGTTCATTGGCCTCGTTGGACCAGCGCACCGCCGCAGCATCGGCCCCGGCCACGCGCCGGATCTGCTGCACAAAGCCCTGGGCCAACAGCTCCAGGCTGCTGGCGGTGGAAGCCAGCGCGCTCACCTCATACAACGCGGCGAGGCGCTGGTTCTGCACGGCGATGCTGGCGGTTTTCTCCACCACCTTGTGTTCCAGGTCGTCATGCGATGCCTGCAATGCGTGCGCCATGAGGTTGAAGCCTGCCGACAGCTGGCCGAACTCGTCATCCGTATCCACCGGCAGGCGGGTGCCGAGCTCGCCCTGGCGCAGCCGGGCCTGGGCCTGCTGCAGGCGCGCCACGGGGTTGATGACCAGCAGATAGCTTGCGGCCATGAAGGTCACGGCGGCAACAATGGCCAGCGCCATCATGAACAGCTGGAACAGGTGCAGCGCCGCCGTCCAGCCCGCAATCTGGATCTCGATGGCATCCACAAAACCATCGACCTGCTGCACAAACGCATCGGCTTGCGCCAAGGTCTGCGCGCGATCGGGGGGCAACGTGGTCACCCAGCCGCTGCGCGCCTGGGCCCACTGGGTGCGTATGGCCTCGAAGCGCGAGCGGGTCTCGTCGCTCCAGGGCACAAACAGCGGGCGTGAGGGGTCGCCCGTGCGCAGCAGGTCCAGGCTGGCATCGAACAGGCGGGCACGCTCTTGCACCGCCTCGGCGGGCTCGGTCTGCAGCACCAGCACCATGCGCAGCATGTTCATGCGCAGGCGGCCGGCCTCGTTGACAGCGGCGGCGCCGCCTTCGAGCTTCCAGGTTACCCACAGCGTGAGGCTGATGGAGGCCAGCGCCACCAGCAAAAAACCCGCGCCCATGGCCAGGAGCTTGGTGGACAGGGTGGGCTTGGTGCGCATGCAGGGCAGTGTAGGCACCGAGCTTGCGCCGACTCTTGACCTGGGTCAAGTCTCACCCGCGTAGCATGGCGCCATGCAACGATCATCCGACACCCACCTCTGTGCCCGCCTGCTGCTGGCCGGAGCCCTGATAGCCACGGGAGCACTGGCAGGCTGTGCCAGCACGGGCACCACGCCCCCCAGCACCCCACTCGCTGCATGGCCCGACCGCCTGCAGGCCCTGCTCCCCACCGATGTGCTGTTGCTCGGCGAACAGCACGATGCGCCCGAACACCAGCGCCTGCAGCGCGAGACCGTGTTGTGGCTGGCCGCAAAAGGCCAGTTGGCGGCCGTGGTGATGGAGATGGCCGAGAGCGGCCACAGCACGCAGGCCCTGCCGCGCGACGCCACCGACGCCCAGGCCCAGGCTGCCCTGCAATGGAACGACGCCGCCTGGCCGTGGAAAGCCTATGGCCCCGTGGTGATGGCCGCCGTGGCCGCTGGCGTGCCGGTGCTGGGTGGCAACCTGCCGCGCGCCCAGATGCGCGCCGCGATGGGCGAGGTCCGCTGGGACCAGCACCTGCCCGCCCCCGCACTGGCACAGCAACACCAGGCGCTGCGCGAGGGCCACTGCGGCCTGCTGCCGGAATCGCAAATTGCCCCCATGGCCCGCATCCAGATCGCCCGCGACGCGAGCATGGCGCGCACCGCCCAGCAGGCCCTGCGCCCCGGGCAGACGGTGCTGCTGGTGGCCGGGGGCGGTCATGTGCTGCGCAGCCTGGGAGTGCCCACCCACTGGCCAGCCGGTTTGGTGTCAAAAGTGGCCCTAGCGCAATCTGGAAAAGCGCCAACAGCTATCAAAAATGAAGCAATCAAACCAAGCGATGCGGATGCGGTGATTGAAACCCCTGCCCTGCCACCCCGCGATGCCTGTGCAGAGCTGCGCGAGAAGTGGCGCTCGGCGCGCCCAGCACCTTGACCTACGGTGCCACAGTCACGGGCTGTGCCCGCAGCAGCGCTGCGAAGTCATCGGCGGGCACGGGCCGGCTGCACAGATAGCCCTGGTACGCATCACAGCCCCGCTCTCGCAAGAAGGCCAACTGGCCGTCGGTCTCCACCCCTTCGGCCAGCACCGACAGCCCCATGGTGTGCCCCATGGCAATGATGGCGGCGCTGATGGCCATGTCGTCCTCGCTTTGCGGAATGTCGCGGATGAAACCCTGGTCGATCTTGAGCACGTCAATCGGAAAGCGCTTGAGCTGCGCGAGCGACGAATACCCTGTGCCAAAGTCATCCACCGCAATGCGCAGGCCCAGCGCGCGCAGGCGCATCAGCACCTGGCGCGCCTCTTCGGTGCGCTCGGCCAGGGCGGTTTCGGTGATCTCCAGCTCCAGCAGCTCGGGCGGAAAGCCCGAATCGGCCAGCGCGCCCGACGCGCAACCGGCCAGGTCCGTCAGGTGGAACTGGCGCGGCGACACGTTCACGGCGAGCGTGAGGTCGGGCAGGCCTGCCTGGCGCCAGGCCTGGCCCTGGCGGCAAACCTCGCGCAGTACCCATTCGCCCAGCGGGCCGATGACGCCCGAGGTTTCGGCCACGGGGATAAAGCGCGCGGGCGAGATCAGGCCCTCCACCGGGTCGTTCCAGCGCACCAGCGCCTCGGCGCCCAGGATGCGGCCGGTGGCAATGTCCACCTGCGGCTGGTAGTACATCTGCAGGTGGCCCTGCGCCAGCGCCAAGCGCAGGCGCGACTCCAGCGCCAGCCGCTCGCGCGCGGCCTGGGTCATCGCCTCATGGAAGAAACACCATGCGCCCCGGCCCCGTGCCTTGGCGCCATAGACCGCCGCATGGGCGCCCTGCAGCAGCAGCTCGGTGGTGTTCGCGTGCTCGGGGAACATGCAGATGCCCACACTCACACCCGCCACCACTTCAAAGCCATCGGGCGAACGCCAGGGCTCGGCCACGGCCGTGATCAGGTGCCGCGCCACGGCAGCGGCGCCGTCGGCATGGCGCAGGTGGCGCGCCACCACGGCCAGCTCGTCGCCCGCCAGCCGTCCCATCACGTCGCCCGGCCGCAAGGCTGACTGCACCTGCCGCGCGATGTGCTTGAGCACCTCATCACCGGTGGCATGGCCGTAGCTGTCGTTCACGTCCTTGAAACGGTCAAGGTTGAGCAGCAACACGGCAATGTGCTCGCCACTGGCGCGCGCCTCCAACACGGCCTGCTCCAGCTGGTGGCCGAACCACGCGCGGTTGGAAAGCCCCGTGAGCGCATCGTTGTGCGCCAGGAACTCCAGCCGCTGCTGCTGCACCTTTTCTTCAGAAATGTCGGTGAACATGCACACGTAGTGCGTGATCTGCCCGGCAGGGTCGCGCACGGCCGACAGGGACATGTGCTCTGGAAACACCTCGCCGTTCTTGCGGCGGTTCCAGATCTCGCCCTGCCAATGGCCCGTCTGGCGCAATGTGCCCCACATGGCCTCGTAAAACGCCTTGTCATGCCGCCCCGACTTGAAGACACGCGGCGTCTGGCCCAGCAGTTCCTCCTCGGTATAGCCCAGCAGGCGGGTCACCGCGGCGTTGGCCGACAGGATGCGGCTTTGCGCATCGGTTACCACCACGCCCTCCATGGTGTTGTCCACCACCGTGGCGGCCAGCCGCTGGCGGGCCTCGCTGTTCTTGAGCGCGGCGCGGGCGGCCTTGATCTCGTCCAGGTCCTGCAGAACGCAGACCATATGGGCGGGCTCGGCATCCGCCTCGGGGACCAGCGCTACCGTGCACAGCACGGCCACCTTGCGCCCATCGCCCGGACGCAGGCATTCGTGCTCACCCACATAGTGGTCGATCTCGCCCGCCAGCAGGCGCGACAACTGGGCAGCCACCCGGTCACGGTCGGGCGCCATCAGCACATCGCGAACATTCAGGCTGCAGACCCGCTCCAGCGGCGCGCCGAGCAGATCACACAGGCGGGTGTTGGCCCACAGGAACCGCCCGTCTGGCGCCGCGCGCGCGATACCTGCCGGCACGTGGCGCACGATCTGCGACAGCTCCCTGGCCATGGCCAGGCGCACCTTTTCGGCGTGGCGCATGCTGCGCAGCAGGCACCAGGCCAGCCCACTGGTCAGCAGCACGTAGCCCCAGCCCTTCCAGGTCTGAAAGCGCGTGAGCAGCACCGGGTCGCTCACCCACCGGGCCAGCAGCGCGTCGCCCACGAACACCCAGGCCACCCCCAGCACCAGGTACAGCAGCATTCCCCGCCAGGGGACAATACGCGACGCATCGCCCGGATTGGTCATTGATTTCCCTGTTCGACAAGCGCTCAGGCCATGCTGCGACAATCGCACCGCTATGACCAACGCCTACATCCTTACCCTGTCCTGCCCCGACCGCCTGGGGCTGGTGCATGCCGTTTCGGGCTTTTTGCTGGAGCACAGCGGCAACATCGAAGAAGCCGCGCAGTACAACGACCACGCCACCGGCCTGTTCTTCATGCGCGTTCAGTTTGCCTGCGACCAGCATGACCACGCAACGCTCAAGGCCCGCCTGGCCACGTTTGCAGAACCCTACAACATGCATTGGCGCCTGCACGCAACAGCTGCGCCCATGAAAACCGTGCTCATGGTCAGCAAGGAGGGCCACTGCCTCAACGACCTGCTGTTCCGCTGGAAGAGTGGCCTGCTGCCCATCGACATCCGCGCCATCATCAGCAACCACCGCGACTTCTACCAGCTGGCGGCCAGCTACAACGTGCCGTTCCACCATATCCCGCTGACGGGCAGCACCAAAGCCCAGGCCGAAGCCAAGCAGCTTGAGATTATCGAGGGCGAAGGTGCCGAGTTGGTGGTATTGGCGCGTTACATGCAGATACTTTCTCTTGATCTATGTCAAAAGTTGGCCGGACGGGCGATCAACATCCACCACAGCTTCCTGCCCAGCTTCAAGGGCGCCAAGCCCTATTACCAGGCGCATGACCGGGGGGTGAAGCTGATTGGCGCCACCGCCCACTATGTGACGGCCGACCTGGACGAAGGCCCGATCATCGAACAGGACGTGGCCCGCGCCGACCACACCGACACCGTGGAAGACCTCACGGCCCGGGGCCGCGACACCGAAAGCCAGGTGCTGGCTCGCGCCGTGAAGTGGCACAGCGAGCACCGCGTGCTGCTCAACGGCCACAAAACCGTCGTCTTCCGCTAACCCGCTAACCCGTTCTGCCCCATGGCCACGGCAGCCCCGTCCTCATCCTTCCTCAGCAGCGCAGCCCGGCGCATCCCGCCCATCCAGTGCCTGCTGACCTTCGAGGCGCTGGCCCGCCTGCGCAGCGTGACGCAGACGGCTGACGAGCTGTGCGTCACGCCCAGCGCCGTGAGCCACCGGGTCAAGCAACTGGAGCAGATCCTGGGCGTGCGGCTGTTTGGCCGGGCCGATTTTTCGCTGACCACCGAGGGCAGCGCCTACCTGGCCCATGTGCGCGAGGGGCTGGGCGCGCTACAGCGCTTTCCGGGCCAGGCGGCCGCGCCCGGGCGCCGGCGGCTCAAGCTGGCCGTGACGCCCACGTTTGCGCGCACCATCCTGATCCCGCGCCTGCGCCAGTTCACCGAGGCCTACCCCGAGATCGACCTGGCCCTGCAGGTGTCCATCCCGCTGCTGGACGTGGTGGCCGAGGATGCCGACCTGATGGTGCGCTTTGGCCCCGGCCACTATGCCGACGTGGAGCATGTGGAGCTGGCCCGCGACGTGGTCACGCCCCTGGCCTCGCCCGCGTTCGTGCGCGAGCATGGTCCCTTTGACCGGCCCGAAGACCTAGAGGGCGTGCCCCTGCTGCGCAGCCCGCTGGAGCCCTGGCGCACCTGGTTTGCTGCCACGGGTCTCGACTGGGCCGAGCCCAGCGAGGGCTCGCAGTTCAACGACATCGGCCTGATGTGCGACGGCGCCGCTGCCGGCATGGGCGTGGCGCTGGTACGCCTGAAGCTGGGCGCGCCCTGGCTGGAGAACGGCACACTGGTGCGCCTGTTTGACACCGACACCGCCAGCCCCCACGCGCACTACCTGTGCTGGCGCACGGGCACCATGGACCGGTGGGAATGCGCGGCGTTTGCCGAATGGCTGCGCAAAACCATGGCGTAGTAGAGGTATCCCTCTGAGTCGCCTTGGGCGCCTTCCCCCTTCTCTCCGCTGCGCCGGGAAGGGGGACGCAGCCCTTGCTCGGCTGCCCTCGCCCGAGCCGCGCCCGCCTCCATCAGGTTCAGGCAAATTTGCCTCCAGCGCTTGCCCAAAAGGCGTTAGCAGCTATCAATTGGTGAGCAATCCGGTGTTTTTCACAATCCCCTGAAGAAAAGCTCAAGCCCGGGCACCGAGCCATCCCCTACAGTGACAGCCATGAACACTGCCGCCGACCCCACCGTAGCCCTGTCCGAACGCGCCGCGCGCCAGGCCGAGGTTGTCCAGGCCCTGGGCCGCGTGCTGCCCGCCCACGCACTGCTCTGGCACAACGAGGACACCACGCCCTACGAATGCGACGGCCTCACCGCCTACCGCCAGCGCCCGCTGGTGGTGTGCCTGCCGGAAACCTACGACGAGGTGCAGGCCGTGCTGCAGGTGTGCCACCAGCTGCAGGTGCCGGTGGTGGCGCGCGGTGCGGGCACGGGCCTGTCGGGCGGCGCCATGCCGCACGCCCTGGGCGTGACGATGTCGCTGGCCAAGTTCAACCGCATTCTCGACATCAACCCCGAAAGCCGCACGGCCGTGGTGCAGTGTGGCGTGCGCAACCTGGCGATCAGCGAGGCGGCGGCCCCCTACAACCTCTACTACGCGCCCGACCCCAGCAGCCAGATCGCCTGCACCATCGGCGGCAACGTGGCCGAAAACTCGGGCGGCGTGCATTGCCTGAAGTACGGCCTGACCGTGCACAACGTGCTCAAGGTGAAGGGCTTCACGGTGGAAGGCGAGCCCGTCGAATTCGGCAGCGAGGCACTCGACGCCCCCGGCTACGACCTGCTGGCCGCCGTGATCGGCAGCGAGGGCATGCTGGCCGTGACCACCGAGGTCACCGTCAAGCTCATCCCCAAGCCCCAGTTGGCGCGCTGCATCATGGCCAGCTTTGACGACGTGCGCAAAGCGGGCGACGCGGTGGCCGCGGTCATCGCGGCCGGCATCATCCCGGCCGGCCTGGAGATGATGGACAAACCCATGACCGCTGCCGTGGAGGACTTTGTGCACGCGGGCTATGACCTGACCGCAGAAGCCATCCTGCTGTGCGAAAGCGACGGCACGCCCGAAGAGGTGGAAGAAGAAATCGGCCGCATGAGCGAGGTGCTGCGCGCCGCAGGCGCCACCGCCATCAGCGTGAGCCGCGACGAGGCCGAACGCCTGCGCTTCTGGAGCGGCCGCAAGAACGCCTTCCCCGCCAGCGGCCGCATCAGCCCCGACTACATGTGCATGGACTCGACCATCCCGCGCAAGCGCCTGGCGGACATCCTGCTCGCCATCCAGGAGATGGAAAAGAAATACCAGCTGCGCTGCGCCAACGTGTTCCACGCGGGCGACGGCAACCTGCATCCGCTGATCCTGTTCGATGCGAACGATGCCGACCAACTGCACCGCTGCGAGCTGTTTGGCGCCGACATCCTGGAGACCAGCGTCGCCATGGGCGGCACGGTGACGGGCGAGCATGGCGTGGGCGTGGAGAAGCTCAACAGCATGTGCGTACAGTTTTCTGCGGCAGAGAACGCGCAGATGTTCGGACTCAAGCACGCGTTTGATCCGGCAGGGTTGCTGAACCCCGGCAAGGTGATCCCCACGCTGAACCGGTGCGCGGAGTACGGGAAGATGCTGGTGCGTGGGGGGCAGATCAAGCACCCTGACCTGCCGCGTTTCTGATCGCCATGAAGGCGCTGCAAGGGCTGGCCTTTCTTCTGCTCATGCAGTCGGGGGGCGAGGCGCTTTCTCACTTTTTGAAGCTCCCGGTCCCAGGGCCGGTGGTCGGCATGGTGCTGCTCTTACTGGCCTTGCGTTGGCAGCCCGTTCGGGATGCCGTAGCCCCGGCGGCGGGCTTCTTGCTCCAGCACCTGTCGCTGCTGTTTGTGCCGGTGGGCGTGGGGGTGATGACCCATCTGGCGCTGCTGAGCACCTATGGCCTGCAGCTGGTGGCGGTGATTGTGCTGTCCACCTGGGTGGGTATGGCCGTAACGGCGCTGGTGCTGCGTCTTTTGCAGCCCAAGGAGAACCATGGCGAACTTCGTTGAGCTGTGGGTGTACCTGGCATCGGCCCCACTGTTCGGGCTGACCGCAACGCTGGCGGTGTATGTGCTGGCGCAGGCGCTGTCGGTGCGCTCGGGGCACGCGCCCTGGGCCAACCCGGTGATGCTGTCGGTGGCCATTCTGGCCACGGTCATGCTGGCCACCGGCACGGCCTATCCCACGTACTTTGCGGGCGCGCAGTTCATCCACTTCTTGCTGGGCCCTGCGGTGGTGGCGCTGGGCTGGCCCCTGTGGCAGCGCCGCGCGGCCTTGCGCTCGCGTTGGGGCCGGCTGGTGCTGGCCTCGCTGGCGGGTGGCAGCGCGGCGGCCGCCAGTGCTGTGGGCCTGGGCTGGGCACTGGGCCTGCCGGGTGATGTACTGATGTCGCTGGCCCCCAAATCCGTCACCGCACCGGTCGCCATGGGCATTGCCGCACAGATCGGCGGCGTGCCCGCCCTGGCCGCCGTGTTCGCGGCGCTGACGGGCATGGTGGGGGCGCTGTCTGCGCGCTGGTTGTTTGGCTTGATGCGCCTGCCCACCGACGCGCAAGGCATGGCACTGCGGGGCTTTGCGCTGGGCACGGCGTCACATGGCATCGGCGCGGCGCATGCGCTGCAGGTGCATGCCGAAGCGGGGGCGTATGCAGGGTTGGCGCTGGGGCTGCAGGTGGTGCTGGCTGCGGTGCTGATGCCGCTGGTGTTCCGGTTGTTGTGAGGGGTGCGGCAGGGGCATCACCTCTTGTCCCACGCTGCGCCGCGCTCAGCGGCCCTCACCCGCCCCACAAAGCCCGCCCCATCTCCCCCACATGCGACACAGCAAACAGCACCAGCCCGATGAGCCCGCCCACCACGGTGCCATTGATGCGGATGTACTGCAGGTCCTTGCCAATGTTCAGCTCGATCAGCTGCGTCATCTCTTCCGTATCCCACCGCCGCACCGTGTCCTCGATGTGCTGCGCAATGAACGCCGACACATCCGGCGCCAGACCCTCCACCCAACGCTCCAGCCTGTCATTGAACGACTGCCGCAGCGCCGCATCCCCCGCCAGCGACTCGCCCAACCATAGTCCCAGCTTGCCCACCTGCCGCGCCAGCACCGAGTCGGCATCGGCAAGGTCGCGCTGCAACGCACCTCGCAGGTCCAGCCACAAAGTCTGCACATAGCCGCCCACAGTGGCGTCGGTCTGCAACCAGGTGCGGATCTCCTCGCCCTTGCGCTCCCATTCCGGGTCGCTGCGCAGGCGCTCGATAAAGCGCTGCACCGCCACATCAAACTGCGCACGCAGTGCATGCTGCGGGTTGGCGGCCACATCGGCCATCAGGCTCTCCAGCGCGCGGGCCAGCAGGGCCGAGCCCTTGTCGCCCAGCCAGTCGCTGGGCAGCAACTTCTCGGTGCGCGGGTGGTCCTTCTTCAGCCAGGCCACGATGGACTGCGCGACCCAGGTGCGGGTTTGCTCGTTCTGCAGCAGTTCGATGAGCTTGGCCAGCACGTCGTCCAGCAGCGCCTGGTGGCGGCCGTTGTGCGTGAGGGTGTCGAGCACTGCCGCCAGGGCACGCGACATATCCACCTGCCCGATCAAGGCACGCGCGGCCTTGTGGATGAAGCGCTCCACCTGCGCGTCTTGCACCGTCTCCAGCGCAGCCGATGCCAGGCGCGTGGCCTGATGGCCCAGCAGCGCGGCGTTGCCCGGCGCAGTGAGCCACTGCGCCAGCCGCTCGGCGGGGTCGTGCCGGCGGATCAGAGACACCAGCGAGGGCACATCCAGGAACTTGTCGCGCACAAAGGTGGCGAGGTTGCGGCCGATGCGCGCCTGGTTGCGCGCAATGACCGCCGTGTGCGGAATGGGCAGGCCCAGCGGACGCCGGAACAGCGCCACCACCGCAAACCAGTCGGCCAGCGCGCCCACCATGGCGGCCTCGGCCATGGCTTTCACGCAGTTGAGCAGCAGGCCGCGTTCGACCACACTGGTGGCGATGAACACGGCCGTCACGAGCAACAACAGGCCCAGTGCCTGGCGCTTGGCCCGGCGCAAGGCGAGGGTTGCGCTTTCAGTCTCGGCGTTCATCCGGGCACGCCCGCCGACCTCGACCCCAATGTGTCAGGCAGCCGCCGCAATCTGGTCCAGCGCCTTCGACAGATGACCCACCGTGCGGTCCACGTTGTGCCACTTCTCCAGGCCAAACAGGCCGATGCGGAAGGTCTTGAAGTCCGGCCCCTCATCGCACTGCAGCGGCACACCCGCAGCCGTCTGCAGGCCCACTTCCATGAACTTCTTGCCGTTCTGGATGCCGGGGTCGGTGGTGTAGCTCACCACCACGCCGGGCGCCTTGAAGCCGTCGGCCGCCACGCTGGGGAAGCCGCGCGATTCGAGCAGCGCCCGCACCTTGGCGCCCAATTCGATCTGCTCGTCACGCACCTTGGCAAATCCATATTCACGCGTCTCGGCCATCACCTCGCGCAGGCGCACCAGCGCATCCGTGGGCATGGTGGTGTGGTACGCGTGCTGGCCCTTTTCGTAGCCCTCGGCAATCTGCATCCACTTCTTGAGGTCGCACGAGAAGCTGCTGCTGGTGGTGCCCTCGATGGCTTCGCGCGCACGCTCGGACAGCATCACCATGGCGCAGCAGGGCGATCCGCTCCAGCCCTTTTGCGGCGCGCTGATGAGCACATCCACACCCGTGGCCTGCATGTCCACCCACATCGCGCCCGACGCCACGCAGTCCAGCACAAACAGCGCGCCCACCTCATGCGCAGCCGCCGTCAGCGTGCGGATGTAGTCGTCCGAAAGGATGATGCCGCTGGCTGTTTCCACATGGGGCGCAAACACCACCTTGGGCTTTTCTGCGCGGATGGTGGCGGCGACTTCTTCTGCGGGGCATGGTGCCCAGGGCGCCTGCGGGCCACTGCCCTGCTGGCGCGCCTTGCACACCACGGAACCACCGCCCAAGCCCTTGTCGGCATCAAAGATCTGCGTCCAGCGGTAGCTGAACCAGCCGTTGCGCACGATGAGCACCTTTTCCTTGTTGGCAAACTGGCGCGCCACGGCCTCCATGCCGAAGGTACCGCTGCCGGGCACCAGCACGGCCGTGTGGGCGTGGTAGACCTCTTTGAGCGTGCCCAGGATGTCCTGCACCACGCCGGTGAAGCGCTTGGACATGTGGTTGAGCGCGCGGTCGGTGTAGACCACCGAAAATTCGAGCAAACCATCGGGGTCGATATCGGGCAAAAGGCCGGGCATAGAGGAGTCTCCGCGTGTGAAACTGAGGGAGGAAAAAGGGACGATCAGGTCAGCTTATCATGGCCCCGCGCCACCCCAAGGCCGCGCGCCATGCAGCAAAAACCCTTCCGATTCCTGCCCACCGCACTGCCCGGCATCGAAGCGATGCAGGCCGACTCCCGCCTCGTCTTCGGCAGGCACATGCACTTGCAGTTCGGCCTCGGCGTGATCGAGCGGGGTGCGCAGAAATCGGCCAGCGGCCGGGGGATTGTGGAATCGGGCCCAGGCGACACCATCACGGTCAACCCCGGCGAAGTCCACGATGGCATGCCGCTGGACGAGCGTGGACGCGCCTGGCGCATGCTCTACCTGGAGCCTGCCCTGGTGGCGCCATTGGCGGCCGAGGTGCATCCGGGCCCGCTCGGCTCCGCCTTCGAATTCCATGCTCCGACGATGCGCGATGCGCGGCTGGCGGCCCAGGTACTGGCGCTGTTCGACGCGGTCACCCACCGCCCCAACCACTCGGCCGCAGCGCTGCATGTGGAGGAATGCCTGTTGCGGGTGCTGAGCGGCCTGCTGCGGCCGAAGGGCTGCCAACAATCCGCCGCGTCCATCACCAGGGCTCGCACCATGATGGACGACGATCCCACCGCGCACTGGAGTCTCGCGCAACTGGCCGATGCAGCAAGTTTGAGCCGCTACCAGCTCGTGCGTCAATTTGCCCGGGCCACGGGCCTGACGCCACACGCCTACCTGCTGCAGCGCCGACTGCAGCTTGCGCGCCATCTGATGGGTGCGGGTACGCCCCTGGCCGATGTCGCCGCAGCCAGTGGCTTTGCCGACCAAAGCCACCTGACGCGCCTGTTCACGCGCAGCTTTGGCATCACACCGGGCGCCTACGTTTGCGCACGCGGCTGACAGCCCGGCCCCTGCAATTTCGTTCAAGACCGTTGTGCGGGGGTTGGCGGATGCTGCGGGCATCGCCACTTCACACCGCCGCCGCGCGGCCTCTCGCCATGGGCATCGAATTCCTCATCACCTCTCTCATCGTGGTCGTCTCGCCGGGGCCAGGAACTTTGCTGACCGTGGCGGCCGGACTCTCGGGCGGCGCGCGGGCCGCCGCCGTGACGGCGCTGGGCTGCACGCTCGGCATCGTGCCGCACCTGCTGGCGGCGATCACCGGGCTGGCCGCACTTCTCAACGCCAGCGCCACGGCATTCGAAGTCCTGCGCTACGCGGGGGTCGCCTACCTGGTCTACATGGGCTGGGCCACATGGCGCTCGCCCGCCACACTGGAGGTTCGCACTGACGCGCCCGCACGCACAACCGGTGGGCGTATCGCGGAAGCCATGCTGATCAACCTGCTCAACCCCAAGCTGTCGCTGTTCTTCCTCACCTTTCTGCCGCAGTTCATCGCACCGGGTGAAGCGCAGCCCGCGTGGCGCATGGTCCAGCTCTCGCTGGTCTTCATGGCCATGACCTTTGTGGTGTTCTTGGGTTATGGCGTCTTTGCCGCCCGGTTTCGTGACCAGGTGCTGCAGCGCCCCGGCACGCTGGTGTGGCTGCGCCGCGGCTTTGCGGCCGCGTTTGTCGGGCTCGGCGCAAAGCTCGCCCTGATGCACCGATAGGCACCACCGTGTCAGGTGCCGTGCTGCTTCACCAGGTATCGATGCAACGTGGACGCAGCGGCGCCACCTGCGCCGATGCCAACCCCCGCGCCAGCCAGGCCCGCGTGTCCGCCGGGTCGATCACCGCGTCGATCTCCAGCGTGGCGGCCATGTGCATCGCCTCGCCGTTGGCGTAGGACTTGGCCAGCAGCTTGGCAAACAGCGCGTCGCGCTCGGCGCCCTCGGGCAGCGCCTCCAGCTCCTTGCGAAAGCCCAGGCGCACGGCGCCTTCGAGCCCCATGGCGCCGAACTCGCCCGTGGGCCAGGCGACAGTGAAAACGGGCGCATGGAAGCCCCCGGCCGTCATGCCCATGGCGCCCAGGCCGTAACCCTTGCGCAGCACCACGCTGAAGGTGGGTACGCGCAGACTGGCGGCGGTGACGAACAGGCGGCTCACGTGGCGCACCTGGGCCGTGGCTTCGACCTCGGGGCCGACCATGAAGCCGGGCGTGTCCACCAGGCTCACGATGGGCAGACCATGCGCGTTGCACAGCTGCATGAAGCGCGCGCCCTTGTCGGCCGCATCGGCGTCGATGGCGCCGCCCAGGTGTTGCGGGTTGTTGGCCAGCAGGCCCACGGGGCGGCCTTCGATGCGCGCCAGCGCCGTGTGGATGCCCGCACCGAAGCCGGTGCGCAGCAGCAGCAGGCTGCCGTCGTCCACCAGGCCCGCCATCGCCGTGCGGGTGTCGTACACGCGCAGGCGGTTCTCAGGCACCACGGCGCGCAGCAGGCGCTGGTCGGGTGCAGACCACTGCGATGTACGGCCCTGGAAGAACGACAGGTAGTGGCGCGCGGCCTGCACCGCCCCGGCCTCGTCATCGACCAGCACGTCGATCACGCCGTTGGCATGCTGCACGCGGCTCGGGCCGATCTGCTCGGGCTTGAAGACGCCCAGACCACCCCCTTCAATCATGGCCGGGCCGCCCATGCCGATGTTGCTGGCGCGCGTGGCGATGATCACGTCGCTGCAACCCAGCAGCGCCGCGTTGCCCGCAAAGCAGCGCCCCGCAGCGATGCCGATCACCGGCACCTGGCCCGACAGCGCGGCGTAGCTGGCGAAGGTGTGCACATGCAGCCCCGCCACCACGGGCATGTCGGTGTCGCCCGGCCGGCCGCCGCCGCCCTCGGCAAACAGCACCACCGGCAGCTTCTGCGCCAGCGCGATGCCGAGCATGCGGTCGGTCTTGGCGTGGTTGCGTGCGCCCTGGGTGCCCGCGAGCACGGTGGCGTCGTACGACATGACCACGGCGCGGGATTTCTCGTCGCCAAACAGTGCGCCATTGATGCCGCCAATGCCCGTGACCATGCCGTCGGCGGGCGTGTTGGCAATCAGGTCCTCCTTGCTGCGGCGGCGCGCCTGGGCGGCGATGGCGAGGGCACCATATTCGATGAAGCTGCCGTCGTCGCACAGGTCGGCAATGTTCTCGCGCGCGGAGCGGCCACCTTGCGCGTGGCGCTTGGCCATGGCGTCGGGGCGCGCGGCGTCGAGCGTGAAGGCGTGGCGGTCGATCACGCGTTGCAGGTCGGCGCGGATGTGGTCCGGGTCATGTACCGTACCGCCCTGCACTTCGACATCGGCCCCCTCATCCACCGCGTCCAGCAACAGCAGCGGCTGCCCCTGCGCGACGTAGCCACCGGCCACGGCCAGCAGCGCGCCCACGCGGCCTGCGTGCGGGGCCAGCAGCACATGCTCCATCTTCATGGCTTCAAGCACGGCCAGCTCGGCGCCGGCGGCGACCACGTCGCCCTCGGCCACGCTCATCTGCACCAGGCGGGCGGGCATGGGGGCCAGCACGGCTCCTTCCGGCGCTTCAGAGGCAATACGCAAGTCTTTTTGCCCTATAGCGCTAGTCGAATCTGCCTTGATAGCTATATATTTTGCAGCAATCAGAAGCTCTGGCAGCACCGACTCCAGCCACCGTGTGTGCACCTGCTGGCTCTCCATTTCGGGCCGTGTTGCCAGCGCCTGCAGCAGCGCGAGGTTGGTGGCCACACCGTCGATGCGGCACTCGGCCAGTGCGCGCTGCGAGCGGCGCAGTGCGTCGGCAAAACGCGGGCTGCGCGTATGCACGATGAGCTTGGCCAACAGCGTGTCGTAGTGCGGCGATGGCGTGGCGCCCGCTGAGCCGTGCGTGTCCACGCGCACGCCGGGGCCTGCGGGCAGGTCAAAGCGGCTGAGTGTGCCGCTGCCAGGGGTGGCGTTGCCCTGTGCGTCCAGCGTCTCGGCGTTGATGCGCCACTGCACGGCAAAGCCCAACACGACGGGCGGTGCAGCAGGGTCGAGGCCGATGTCCTGCAACGTGCGGCCTGCAGCCAGCGCGATCTGCGCCTGCACCAGGTCCACGCCGGTGACCTCTTCGGTAATGGTGTGCTCCACCTGCAGGCGCGGGTTGCATTCGATGAACACAAACTGCAAGTCGCTGGAGGCCAGGTCCACCAGAAACTCGAACGTGCCCAGGCCCTCGTAGGCCACGGCACGCGCCATGGACAGCGCGGCGCTGACGATGCGCTCGCGCAATGCGCCGGGCAGCGAGGGGCTGGGCGCGATCTCCACCACTTTCTGAAAGCGCCGCTGCAGCGTGCATTCGCGCTCGCCCAGGGCGATCACCTTGCGCCCGTCGCCCAGCACCTGCACTTCGATGTGGCGTGCGTTGCCCATCAGGCGCTCCACGTACACACCGTCCACACCAAAGGCGGCCTGTGCCTCGCTGCGGCAGCGCGCGTAGGCGGCGGGAAGCTCATCGGCCGACGCCACTGCGCGCATGCCGCGCCCGCCGCCACCGCCGATGGCCTTGATGACGATGCCTGCATGGGCGTGCTGCGCGAAGAAGGCCTGCGCCTCCTCCAGCGTCACCGCCGCCTGCGTGCCGGGCATGAGCGGCACACCCTGCTGCTGCGCCAGCGCACGGGCCTGCGCCTTGTCACCGAACAGCGCGAGCTGCGCAGGCGTGGGGCCGATGAAGCGCAGCCCCGCCTCGGCACACGCGCGGGCAAAGTCGGCGCGCTCGCTCAAGAAGCCGTAGCCCGGGTGCACGGCATCGCAGCCCTGCGCCTGGGCAATGGCAATGAGGCGCGCACCGTCCAGGTACGCCGCCGGGCCGGTCGCGCCCAGCGCCACAGCCGCACTGGCCGCCTGCACATGGGGGCTGGCGGCGTCGTCATCGGCATACACGGCTACGCTGGCGATGCCCAGGTCATGCAGGGCGCGCACGGTGCGCAGTGCGATTTCGCCCCGATTGGCAACCAGCACTTTGGTGAACAGAACAGAAGATGGCATGGGGCAGTCGCTCTATTTTTTATAGCTGCCAGCGCATATTCAACTAGCACCGGCAGCCAATTTTTCACTCATTCAAGCAATATCACGCAGCAGGCGGCGCAGCACCTTGCCCGCCCCCGTGGCGGGCAGCGCGTCGATGAACCGCACCTCGCGCGGGGCCTTGTAGGGCGCCATGTTCTCGCGGCACCAGGCCACAAGGTCAGCGGCGTCCACATCCCGGCCGGGCTTCTTGACGATGAAGGCGCGCACCACCTCGCCCTTTTCCGCATCGGGCACGCCGATAACGGCGGCCTGGGCCACGGCGGGGTGCTTGATGAGCAGGGTCTCGACCTCTTCGGGGAACACGCTGTAGCCCGACACCTTGATCATTTCCTTGAAACGGCCGATGAAGGTGACATAGCCGTCCGCATCGATCTTGCCCATGTCGCCGGTGTAGACCCAGCCGTCACGCAGGGTCTTGGCCGTGGCCTCGGGCTTGTTCCAGTAGCCCTTGAAGTTGCCGGGGCCGTGGATGGTGATCTCGCCCACCTCGCCAGCAGCCAGCGGCGTGCCGGTGTCGGGGTCCACGATGCGAATCGTGTTGCCCGGCACGGGCTTGCCCTGTGTGCCCCAGCGGATGGCGTCCACCGGCATGGCGGTGTCCACGGTGTGCGTTTCCGACAGGCCATAGGCAGCCTCGTGCGAGATGCAGTTGGGTGCGAACTGCTGCCACTGCTGGGCCAGCGCCTCGGTGAAGGTGATGCCGAAGCTGGTGACCGGGTTGCGGCGCAGCGCGCTCCAGTCCATGTCGCGTGCGCCTGGCACCTGCATAAGCGCGCCGTTCATGGGCGCGATGCTGTACCACCAGGTCACGTGGTGGCGCTCCAGCGCCTGGGCCACGCCCAGCGGGTCAAAGCGGTACAGCAGCACGGCCGTGGCGCCGGTGTACACAGGCAGGTTCACGCCCATCACCATTCCGGCAATGTGGTACAGCGGCGCCACGGCCAGCAGCGTTTCGTGCGGCGTCATGCCGTTGCAGTCGGCCGATGCAGCGGTCTTGAAGGTGGCGTTGCCGTAGCTCAGCATCGCGCCCTTCGGTAACCCGGTGGTGCCCGAGGTGTAGGTCATGAGCGAGATGTCGTCCATCGCCAGCGCCACGGGCGCAGGCCGCGCGCCGGTACGCGTAGCGGCCAGGAAGTCTTCGCAGCCCGCAGGCACTGGACCCATGGCGGTGCGCATGTTCAGCAGCTCGGTGGGCACGTCGATGCTGGGCGCGCCGTCCGGCAGCAGCTCGGCATAGCGCACCACAAACACATGCTGCAGCGCGGTCTTGGCGCGCACCTTGTCCACCACGGGCAGCAGCACATCGGCCGCGACGATCACGCGCGCCTGCAGGTCGGTGAGCTGGTATTCCAGCTCATGCTCCTTGTTCAGCGGCCCGCAAGGGCAGACGATGGCGCCGATCTTCTGGATGCCGTAGTGCGCCATCACGTACTGCGGGCAGTTATTCATGAACAGTGCCACGGGCTCGCCCTTGGCCACACCCAGCGCCTGCAGGCGCGCGGCAAATGCATCACTGGCCGCATCAAGCTGCGCCCAGGTGAGGGGCTGGCCGTACCAGAGGTAGGCGATGCGGTCGGGCGTTTCGCGCGCGTGGCGGCGCAGGTGTTCGTGCAGCGGCAGCTGCGGTGCGGCAGAAGGCATGGCGTTGTCTCCAAGGTGTCTGGAATCGCTGGTTCTTGGGGTTTTTGCTAGGTGCTTGCACCCGCCAGCGTCTTGCCAATATATACCGCTCGGTAGAACAATGCTACCAATGGGTATAACTTCAACGTCGCGCAAAGGACACCGATGAACCAGCAGCCCCCCGTGCAGGCCAGCGGGCGCCAGAAGGCAGCCACGGCCGGGTCGGACGAAAAGCGCGAACGCATCTTGCGCGCGGCCGAGGCGCTGTTTGACGCGCAGGGCTACGCCAACACCACTATCGAGCAGATCGTGCAGCAGCTGGGCGTGACCAAGCCCTTTGTGTACTACTACTTTCGCAACAAGCAGGAGATCTTCGAGACGCTGTCGTGGGCGCCTGCCGTGGCGTGCTTCACGGCGATGGACTTTGCGGCGGACGATGACCGGCCCGCGCATGTGAAGGTGACCGAGGGCATCGAGCGGCTGATCCGCGCCACGCTGGAGCACCACCCCTCGGCCTTCTTCCCCTACCGCGAGCCGCAGGTGTACCGGCCCGAGTACCTGGCGGCGCAGAAGGAACTGGCAAACCACTTCTACGACAAGCTTTGCGCACTGCTCGAGGAAGGCCGCAAGGACGGCATGTTCGAGTTCAACGACACCAAGATCACCGCACTGGCCGCCTGCAGCCTGCCCGGTTTTCTCTACAACTGGTACCGCCCTGACGGCCGCCTGTCGCAGGACGCGGTGGCGCAGGAGCTGGCGCAGCTGGCCTGGCGTGTGCTGGGCCTGCGGCGCACCCGCAAGCGGAACCCGACATGAGACGCACCGCAGCGTCACCTCAACGATCACCAGCTCGATAACCCAAGGAGACAGGACACCATGAAGACCGCGTTCCTCACCCCGCTTGCCACCGCGGCAGCACTGCTGATCAGCACATCCGCCAGCGCGCAGGAGACTTTCAAGGTCGCCTACATCGACCCGCTGTCGGGCCCGTTTGCCAATGTGGGCGAGCTTATGCTCACGCACACGCAGTACGCCATCGAGGACATCAACGCCAAGGGCGGCGTGCTCAAGGGCACCAGGCTGCAGCTGCTGCAGTTCGACAGCAAGCTCTCGGCGCAAGAGAGCCAGAGCGCGCTGCAGGCCGCCATTGATCAGGGGGCCAAGGCCATCGTGACGGGCGGCTCAGGGTCGTCGGTGGTCACGGCACTGGTGCAGGCAGCGGCGCGCCACAACCAGCGCAACCCAGGCAAGGAGATCCTGGTGCTGAACCACTCCTCCATCGACCCCGAGCTGACGGGCAAGGCGTGCAACTTCTGGCACTTCCAGTTCGAGGCCAATACGGCCATGAAGATGAAGGCCATTGCCAACTACATCAAGAAGCAGCCGGACATCAAGAAGGTGTACCTGCTGAACCAGGACTACGCGCACGGCAAGCAGTGGGCGCACTATGGCCGCGAGATGGTGGGCCTGGCGCGGCCCGACATCCAGTTCGTGGGCGAGGCGCTGCACCCCATCGGCCGGGTGAAGGACTTCGCACCCTACCTCGCCAAGGTCAAAAGCAGCGAGGCCGACTCGGTCATCACCGGCAACTGGGGGCAGGACATGACGCTGCTGCTCAAGGCGGCGGGCGATGCGGGCTACAACCTGCGCTACTTCAACCACAGTGCGGGCTCCATCCCCGGCACGGTGCTGGCGGTATCGCAGGCCAAGCAGGGCCAGCTGACCTGGGTGGCTGAGTGGCACCCCGGCCAGGCCGACACGCCGAAGGTGGATGCGTTGGCCAAGGCCTACAAGGCCAAGACGAGCAAGGATTTTCTGGCACCGCGCATCGAGATGACGCCGCGCTTTCTGGCGGCTGCCATCAACAAGGCCCAGTCCACCGACCCCGTGAAGGTCGCCCGAGCGCTGGAAGACCTGACGATTGATTCGGTGGTGGGCCCCGTGCGCATGCGCGGCGAAGACCACCAGCTGCTGCTACCCCAGGTGGTCAACACCATCGCGCCGGTGGACGGCAAGGCCGTGAAGGTGGGCTGGGAAGGCACCAACTATGGCTTTCGCACCGATGCGGCCTACACCGGCAATGAAATAGCCCAAGGCACCGAGTGCAAGATGACGCGGCCTTGATGCCACGGCGCCGAAGGGCGCCGAAATCCCCACAGCGGCAACCGCCACAGGCCGCCGCTACCATGGCCGGTCATTGCATTCATTGACCCGCCCCACAAGGACCGCGCCCATGCCCGACTTTCGCAGCGACACCGTCACCCAGCCCACGCCCGCCATGCGCGAGGCCATGTTCAAGGCCCCGCTGGGCGACGATGTGTTTGCCGACGACCCTTCAGTGAACGCACTGCAGGACCATGCCGCCGAGCTGCTGGGTTTCGAGGCTGCGCTGTTCGCCCCCTCGGGCACGCAGACCAACCTGATCGCGCTGTGGGGCCACTGCCAGCGCGGCGACGAGGCCATCGTGGGCCAGAGCTGGCACACCTACCGCTGGGAGGCGGGTGGCATGGCGGTGCTGGGCTCCATCCAGCCCCAGCCCGTGGAAACGCAGCCCGACGGCACCCTGCGTCTGGCCGACATCGCCGCCGCCATCAAGCCCGACGACCCGCACTTTGCGCGCACCCGTCTGGTGGTGCTGGAAAACACCACCGGTGGCCGGGTGCTGCCGCCCGCCTACATCGCCGAGGTGGCGCAACTGGCGCGCAGCCGGGGGCTGGCCATGCACCTGGACGGCGCACGCATGTTCAACGCTGCCACGGCCAATGCCGCGCGCAACGGCACCGATGTGTATGCGGAGGCGCGCGCGCTGTGCAGCCACTTTGATTCCGCATCGCTGTGCCTGAGCAAGGGCCTGGGCGCGCCCGTGGGCTCGCTGGTGCTGGGTTCGCGCGACTTCATCCGGCAGGCGCGCCGCACCCGCAAGATTTTGGGCGGTGGCATGCGGCAGGCGGGCGTGCTGGCGGCCGCCGGCCACTATGCGCTGCAGCACCATGTGCGGCGCCTGGCGGAAGACCACGCCCGCCTGGACCGTCTGGCCCGAGGGCTGGCCGAAGCCAACTGCAGCCACCCTGTGCTGCAGGGCAAGATCACGGTGCTGCCCTGGCAAACCAATATTCTGTTCACGGATCTGCATGCAGAGGTGGCGCCCGCGTTCACCGCCTGGCTGGCGCAGCACGGCGTGCGCGTGACCAGCAGCCTGTACGGCGGCGCGACCCGGCTGCGCTGGGTGACGCACTTGGATGTGAGCGAGGCGGACGTGACAGCAGCGCTGGATTGCGTGGCGCGCTTCACGCTGCCGGGCTGAACCCGTTCAGGCGGCGGGGTAGATCCGTCCACCAAACACACCGGTGCCCACGCGCACCAGCGTGCTGCCTGCCTGAATGGCTGCCTCCAGGTCGGCCGTCATGCCCAGGGACAGGGTGTCGAACTTCCCCAGGCCCGGTCCGCCCAAGGCAGATATTTGGTCAAAAAGCCTCTTGGCGCTGGTGTGGATTGCCAGTTGCGCTTCAAATTCAGGAGCATGGTCCGGAATGCTCATGAGCCCCCGCACCACCAGCCGTGGCAGTTTTGCGACAGCCCGCACCAACTCGAGCGTTTCTGCAGGAGCCACACCTGACTTGGTGGGGCCTCCATCGATATTGACCTGGATACATATCTGCAGCGGCGGCAGGTGATCGGGCCGCTGGGCCGATAGGCGCTCGGCGATCTTGATCCGGTCCACCGTGTGCACCCAATCAAAGTGCTCGGCCACCAAGCGGGTCTTGTTGCTCTGAATGGGGCCTATGCAGTGCCACTGCAGCGCCACATCGGGCAAGGCGGCGCGCACAGCCGCAATCTTGTCCACGCCTTCCTGGATGTAGTTTTCTCCGAAGTCGCGCTGGCCGGCGGCCACCGCCTCCAGCACCGCATCGGCGCCAAAGGTCTTGGAAACGGCCAGCAAGGAAACGCTGGCCGGATCGCGCCCGGCGGCTTTGCACGCCTGCGCCATCCTGCCCAGAACCTGTTGGAGGTTGTTAGCAATCGTGGTCATAATGTTTGGCAAGCGTACCAAACGATAGAGGGACTCCGTGGACATTACCCAATTGCTCGCGTTCAGCGTGAAGAACAAGGCCTCCGACCTGCACCTCTCCGCAGGCCTGCCGCCCATGATCCGGGTCCACGGCGATGTGCGGCGCATCAACGTCGATGCGCTGGACCACAAGACGGTGCATGCCATGGTGTACGACATCATGAGCGACGCCCAGCGCAAGACGTATGAAGAGTTTCTGGAAGTCGACTTCTCGTTTGAAATCGAAGGCCTGGCACGTTTTCGCGTCAACGCCTTCAACCAGAACCGGGGCGCCGCCGCCGTGTTCCGGACCATTCCAAGCAAGATCCTGACGCTGGAGCAGCTCAACGCGCCCAAGATCTTCGGCGACCTGGCCCTCAAGCCGCGCGGCCTGGTGCTGGTGACCGGGCCTACGGGCTCGGGCAAATCCACCACGCTCGCGGCCATGGTGAACTACCTCAACGAAACCGAATACGGCCACATCCTCACTGTGGAAGACCCGATCGAGTTCGTGCACGAATCCAAGAAGTGCCTGATCAACCAGCGCGAAGTGGGGCCGATGACGCTGTCGTTCGCGGCCGCGCTGAAATCCGCACTGCGCGAAGACCCGGACGCCATTCTGGTGGGTGAAATGCGCGACCTCGAAACGATCCGCCTGGCCATGACGGCGGCGGAAACGGGCCACTTGGTGTTTGGCACGCTGCACACCTCCAGCGCTGCCAAGACGATTGACCGGATCATCGACGTGTTCCCCGCCGAAGAAAAGGAAATGGTCCGTGCGATGTTGTCCGAGTCGCTGCAGGCCGTGATCTCGCAGACACTGTGCAAGACCAAGGATGGCTCGGGCCGCGTGGCCGCGCACGAGATCATGCTGGGCACCAGCGCCATCCGCAACCTGATCCGCGAGGCCAAGGTAGCGCAGATGTACTCCACCATCCAGACCAGCAACAGCGTGGGTATGCAGACGCTGGACCAGAACCTCACCGACCTCGTGCGCCGCAACATCATCAGCCCGGCCGAGGCCCGCAGCAAGGCCAAGATCCCCGAGAACTTCCCTGGCTGAGCCCCCCGCAGCACACACCCATGAACGACTTTGCGGCCCCTGCAGGCGCCGCATACCGGAGCCCGATATGAAAGGCATTCTGAGCCTTCTGAAAATGAAAACCCGGGGCGGCAAGCCTGCGGAGGACCACACGGATTCCGTGCTGTTCTCCACGGCCTTTGCAGGCCAGGGCGTAGACGATTCGATGCTGGTGCCCTGGGAGGCACGTGCCGTGGAAGTAGGCGCCAAACGCCTGCCCACCAGCCGAGGCGGCAAGCTGCTGCAAGGTCTGTGGGCCAAAGACAAATACATGGCGCACCTGGACAAGGACGCCGTGGAGCGCATGGAGCGCTTCTTCGAATTTGCGGCCATCCCGTCCAACCGCGATGTGATCCGCCAGGACGAGTACGGCAATTTCATGGTGGTGCTGCTCACGGGCACCATTGCCGTGGACCGTGTGCAGCCCTGGGGCGAGCAATTGCGCCTGGCCGAGACGCGGCCCGGTGACATCCTGGGCGAGATGTCGCTGCTCGACAGCGGCATCCGCTTTTCGGCCTGCACCACGCTCACGGACTGCGAGATCGCCGTGCTGAGCGCCGAAGCCATGGACGACATGATGACCAAGGACCCCCAGCTTGCAGCCAGCCTGATTGCACTGCTGGCCCGCAAGCTATCGCTGCGCCTGCGCGTGGTGAGTGCGCGCCTGAGCGACAACCACAAGTAATGATGCGCCACGACAAGACCAATGATCGTCCAGCCGACGAACAGCCCCGGGAGAAACTCTGATGGAACGCGATCAGGCCAGTAAATTCATCAATGACCTGCTCAAGTTGATGGTGAGCCGCAACGGCAGCGACTTGTTCATCACCGCCGACTTTCCACCCGCCATCAAGGTGGATGGCAAGGTGACCAAGGTGTCGCCCCAGCCGCTCTCCCCCAACCACACGCTCACGCTGGCGCGCGCCATCATGAGCGACAAGCAGGTGGCCGACTTTGAACGCACCAAGGAGTGCAACTTCGCGATCTCGCCCTCCGGCATCGGCCGCTTTCGCGTCAACGCATTCATTCAGCAGGGGCACGTGGGCATGGTGATGCGGACGATTCCGCTCACGCTGCCCACCATCGACGGCCTGGGCGTGCCGCAGGTGCTCAAGGAAGTGACGATGACCAAGCGCGGCCTGTGCATCCTGGTGGGTGCCACGGGCTCGGGCAAATCGACCACGCTGGCCGCCATGGTGGACTGGCGCAACGAGAACTCGTTCGGCCACATCATCACGGTGGAAGACCCGGTGGAATTCGTGCACCCGCACAAGAACTGCGTGGTCACGCAGCGCGAAGTGGGGCTGGATACCGACAGTTGGGAAGCGGCCCTCAAGAACACGCTGCGCCAAGCGCCCGACGTGATTCTGATGGGCGAAATCCGCGACCGCGAGACCATGGAACATGCCGTGGCCTTTGCCGAAACCGGCCACCTGTGTCTGGCTACGCTGCACGCCAACAGCGCCAACCAGGCGCTGGACCGCATCATCAACTTCTTTCCTGAAGAGCGCCGCGCGCAGCTGCTGATGGATTTGTCGCTGAACTTGCGCGCCATGGTCTCGCAGCGCCTGATCCCCAAGCAGGACGGCAAGGGCCGTGCGGCTGCGGTGGAGATCATGCTGAACACGCCGCTGATCTCCGACCTGATCTTCAAGGGCGATGTCTCCGAGATCAAGGAGATCATGAAAAAGAGCCGCAACCTGGGCATGCAGACCTTTGACCAGGCGCTGTTCGACCTGTACGAGGCCAACGTGATCAGCTACGAAGACGCGCTGCGCAACGCCGACTCGCTCAATGACCTGCGCCTGCAGATCAAGCTCAACAGCCAGCGCGCCAAGTCGCCAGACTTGGCTTCGGGTACCGAGCATTTCGCGATCGTGTGACAACCCCCTGAGCGGCTGCGCCGCTTCCCCCTTCTCTCGCGCGGCGCGCGGGAAGGGGGACGACGCCAGTGGCCTGGCAAAGCCAGTTCCACGGCGTCCGCTGGCCCAGGCCGCGCCAGTTTCAAACGCCGTCGACATGGCGGCCTTTTCTCACAAGAACCATTTCCATGCCAAGCACCAACCCCCGCAACTACGACGCCACCCCTTCCCGCAAGGTCGCCTTTCTGGGCCTGGGCGTGATGGGCTACCCGATGGCAGGGCACCTTGCCCTGGCCGGGCATGAAGTCACGGTTTACAACCGCACTGCTACCAAATCAATAGCTTGGTGCGCAGAGTACGCAAGCGCCAAGCCCCCAAAACATGCTGCAACGCCGCGCGAGGCCGCTGCGGGGGCGGACATCGTGTTCTGCTGCGTGGGCAACGACGATGACCTGCGCTCTGTCACGCTGGGCGCGGACGGCGCCTTCGCGGGCATGAAGCCGGGCGCGATCTTTGTGGACCACACCACGGCGTCGGCCGAGGTGGCGCGCGAGCTGTACGCAGCCGCCAAGGCATCGGGCCTGCAGTTTGTGGATGCACCCGTGTCCGGCGGCCAGGCGGGTGCACAAAACGGCCTGCTGACCGTGATGTGCGGTGGCGATGCGGCAGCCTTCGAAGCAGCCCAGCCGGTGGCCATGGCGTTCTCGCGCGCGTTCACGCTGCTGGGTGAAAGCGGCGCGGGCCAGCTGGCCAAGATGGTCAACCAGATCTGCATTGCCGGGCTGGTGCAGGCGCTGTCCGAAGCCGTGGCCTTTGGCCAGAACGCGGGCCTCGACATGAAGCAGGTGCTGGACGTGATCGGCAAGGGCGCTGCCCAGAGCTGGCAGATGGACAACCGGGGCAAGACCATGGTGGACGGCAAGTTCGACTTTGGCTTTGCCGTGGACTGGATGCGCAAGGACCTGGGCCTGGTGCTCGATGAGGCCAAGCGCAACGGTTCACGCGTGCCGGTGACAGCCCTGGTGGACCAGTTTTATGCCGATGTGCAGAAAATGGGTGGCAACCGCTGGGATACATCGTCCCTCATCCAGCGGTTGAAATAGGCTCCCCCCTGAGTCGCTTCGCGCCTTCCCCCCTGAGGGGGGACGCACCCGGTGGCCCGGCAAAGCCGGTTCCACGGGCGCGCTGGCTTGTGCAGCGCCGGTTTCACGCCGCAGCGCGCGGGGCAAAATCCCCAAGAAAAAATCCCGGGCCGCAGGATGCGGGCCGGGATTTTTGCTGCACGGGTGGTTGGCTGTGCTGGCCGCCAAGCCTGCTGAACGGCCTTCAGCCCCCAGACGGCTTGGTGTCATCCGTGGTGACGGGCGCAGGTTGCGGCGCAATGCGGCGCAGTTCTTCTTCCGAGACGATCTCGAACACGCGCACCACCTTGCTCACCCCGCTCACCCCGCGCGCAATCTCGGTGGCGCGGTTGGCTTCGCGCTGCGAGACACGGCCCATCAGGTAGACAATGTTGCGCTCGGTCACCACCTTGAAGGAATTGGCCGAGATGTCCTGCGCGTCCACCAGGCTGGCCCGCACCTTGCCGGTGATGAAGGTGTCGTTGGAGCGCTGGCTCAGGGTGCTGGAGAAGGTGGCGATGGTCAGGTCGTTCACCACCGAGCGGACGTTCTCCACCTGCGAAACCAATTGCTCCACGGCCTGGCGCTCCTGCGCGTTGGGGACTTCGCCGGTCAGCAGCGCCTGGCGGTTGTAGCTCGTCACGTTCACATGGACGCGGTCGCCAAACGTCTCGCGGATACGGTTGGCCGCGCGCAGTTCGATGCCTTCATCCTCGATCTGGGTGCCCGCCGTGCGGCGGTCCACGGCCATCACGCCACCCACCACAGCGCCCCCGACGATCAGCGGCGCGCAGGCCGACAGGCCTGCAGCGAGGGCGGCAGCGGCCAGCACGGTGCACACCGCGCGCTGGGTACGGTTCATGGTTGTTTGCTTCATAGCGGAATCTCCTGTTCACCAAGTAACTGGGCGTCCACACCATCGCTCAGGCAATGCAGCACCAGGGCATGGACTTCGCGCACGCGCGCTGCGCGGTCGTGGGGCACGCTGATCAACACGTCGGTTTCGCGCAGCATGGCGGCCAGCTTGCCGCCGGTGCGGCCAGTCAGCACCACCACGGTCATGTCGCGCTCGTGGGCGGCTTCGGCAGCGGCCAGCAGGTTGGCGTCGTTGCCGGACACCGACAGAGCCAGCAGCACGTCACCGGCCTGGCCCAGCGCGCGCACCTGGCGGGCAAACTGCTGGGCGGCGTCGTGACTGCCTCCTGTGGCGGCCGTCAGCAGCGTGCTGTCGGAGGTCAGGGCCAGCGCTGCCAGCTCGGGACGTTCGCGCTCGAAACCCGCCACGCAAAACGCAGCGAACTGCTGCGCCTCGGCGGCCGAGGGGCCGTTGCCACAGGCCAGCACCTTGCCGCCGCTGGTCACACAGGCCAGGACGGCCTGCACGGCGGCGGCAATGGGATGGCTCAAAACCTGCGCGGCCTGGTACTTCAGGTCGGCGCTGTCGATGAAATGCTGTTGGATGCGTTGCTCAAGCATGAGGGCTCGATGATACCCGCCGCGTGTTACAGCTTTTGTAGCAAACCGTAGTCACTGGCATTGCTTTGGAGCCCGAATGGGGGACAGGGAACGGATGGGGTCACTGCGCATCAAAGGCCGCCTTGAGCCACTGCACCGACGCCTCGACCAGCACCACATCAAAACGGCAGGGCGGCGGCGATGGCAGGCGCAGCAGGTAGTGCCGTGCCGCAAAAATGATGCGCTGCTGCTTGGTGGCACCGATGCTGGCCCCCGCGCCGCCAAACGCACTGCCCGCCCGGCTGCGCACCTCCACAAACACCAGCGTGCCATCCCGCTCTCGCATCACCAGGTCAATCTCGCCCCCACCGCGCCCGGGCGTCCGATAATTGCGCACCACCAGTTGCAGGCCGGCCGCCTGCAGATAGGCCAGAGCCTGGTCCTCCGCCACATTGCCGCGTTCGCGCGTGGTAGCGGCGGGGGCAGCCGGGCCAGAGCCCCCCGCCGGTTTTCTCTTTCCAAGGAATTTCATTGAGCGCATCTTTCGCTTCAGCCCAGGGCGCCGCGCGCGAAGCGGCGGCTGCGCAGCATTATCCCGAGGGCGCCTTGTACGTGGTGGCCACGCCCATCGGCAACTTGGCCGACATCACCCTGCGCGCGCTGCACGTGCTGCAAATGGCCGACACCGTGGCCTGCGAAGACACGCGCCACACGCAGTCCATGCTGCGCGCCTACGGCATCGACAAGGGCGCCGCACAGCTGCTGGCGGTGCACCAGCACAACGAGGCCGAGGCCGCGCAGAACGTGGTGCAGCGGCTGCAGCTGGGCCAGCGCGTGGTCTACGTGAGTGACGCTGGCACGCCCGGAGTGAGTGACCCTGGCGCCCGGCTCGTGGCCGCCGTGCAGGCGGCGGGCCTGCGGGCCGTGCCCCTGCCCGGCGCCAGCAGCATCACCACTGCGCTGAGCGTGGCAGGCGCAGTGGCCCACAGCACTGAACATGGCGGTTTTGTGTTCGCAGGGTTTCTACCCGTGAAAAACGCCGAACGCGCCACGGTGATTGCGCAGCAGCTGGCCCCGGAGCCGCGCTGCGTGGTGCTGCTTGAAGCCCCCCACCGCATCAACGAGCTGGCCCAGGCCCTGGCGGTGCTGGGTGATCGTCCGGTAACGCTGGCACGGGAGCTGACCAAGCAGTTCGAGGAAGTGACCACGCGGCCCGCCCGGGAGCTGACAGCCTGGCTGGACGGTGCACCCCAGCGCTCACGCGGGGAGTTTGTGGTGCTGCTGCACCCGGTGGCGGTGGCCAGCGACGATGGCGCCAGCCTGCGGGTGTTGCGCCTGCTGGTGCAGGAGCTTCCGCTGAAAACCGCCGTGCGCCTGGCTGCCGAGATCACGGGTGCATCGCGCAATGTGCTGTACGACACGGCCCTGGCGTGGAAGCGCAGCGGTGCGAGCGGGGAAGATGAGGACGAAGCAGGCGGCGCCGGGAGCTGATAACACCTGGGATGTCAGGCCAAATTGGCACCTGGCGCTTGATGGAAAAGCGCTGATAGCTATATTTTTGATAGCATTTCTCCGCCACAGCGAATCCACCACCGGCCCTGGTGCCGCCGCCCCCTCCGGATCTATCGCCCTGACACCGCCAACCCGGCCGCCACCCCGCCAAACAAATCGCCTTCCACCTGGGGAGTGTCGGGAAACGCCGCTTTGAGCGCCTGGCGCAGCGGCCGCAAGGCCGACGAGCCCCCGGTGAGATAGATCGCATCCAGCCCCTGCACACCCAGGCCCGCCAGCTGCACACATTCCTGCGCGCAGGCGACCACCTGTTCGAGGGGTTGCAACAGGAACTGCGCCAGTCCCTCCGGTGTCACGGCGGCACCGAGTCCTGCCTCGATCCAGTCCAGCGGCATGGGCGCGTCAGCATCGGCCAGCGACGCGGCGATCTTGGCCTGCTCCACCGTGTTGGCCATGCGGTGCCCCAGGCGCTCGTGCAGCACCCGCATGAGCCGCGCGTGCAACCGCGCATCGGAATAGTCGGTGCGCAGGTTCTGCGCATCGCGCAGTGCACGCGGCGAGTACAGCCACTGGATCAGGTGCCAGGTGGACAGGTCAAAAAACACCCGGCTTGGCACCTCGCGCCCCGTGGGCCCGGTATGCCGAAACCCGAGCAAGGGCATCAACAGGTCCAGGCTCAGCCGCCGGTCAAAGTCGGTGCCGCCCACGTGAACGCCGGTGGTGGCCAGCACATCACTGCCACGCTCAGCACGCGCCATGCGCTCCGGCCCCAGCCGCACCACCGTGAAGTCCGAAGTACCACCCCCAATGTCCACCACCAGCACCAGCGACTCGTGCGCGATACGCTGCTCGTAGTCCAGCGCGGCGGCAATCGGCTCCAGCTGGAACGACACCTCGGCAAACCCCGCATCCAGCGCAGCCTGGCGCAACGCATCTTCCGCCTGCTGATCGCGGTCGGCATCCCCATCCACAAAATGCACCGGCCGCCCCATCACCACCCGGGCAGGCATGCCGCCCAGCTCATCGCGCGCCTTTTGCACCAGCATGCGCAAGAAGAGGCTGATGATGTCCTGGTAGCTCACCATCTTGTTGTGCACCGCCGTCTTGTCCTGCAGCAGCGCACTGCCGAGCAGGCTCTTGAGCGACCGCATCAGACGCCCCTCGGTGCCTGCCAGATACTGGCCCACGGCATCGCGACCAAAGTGCGTGCGGTGATCCTCTGCGTTGAAGAACAGTGCGGTGGGCAGTGTGTGCGCACTCCCTTCCAGCGCAATCATCCGCGCCAACCCCGCCCCCTGGCGCACGGCCATCGCGGAGTTGGAAGTGCCAAAGTCGATACCGAGGGTGGTGTCCTTCAGGAGGGGCATGGGTGAAGTGTCGAAGCGATGAAGAAGTGTTCAACGCACACCGGCCACGGCCTCGGTGAACGCAAACATCGGATGCGGTGCTGCGGCGAGAAGAATGCTCTGGGCAGCTTGGTGGCGCGACAGGAGACCCGTCCAAAGCCCCTCCGAGGCACGACCCAGCGCCGTGGACACCGCATGCAGAATGGAAAAAGCCCTTGATTAGCAAAAATCAAGGGCTTTTATTTGGTGGCCTGGGGCGGAATCGAACCACCGACACAAGGATTTTCAATCCTCTGCTCTACCGACTGAGCTACCGGGCCTGAGCCTCAAATTATAACCAGAAAAAAAGGCCGTTTAGGCGAAACCGCCAATAATTTCTTGCAAGCCTACCCGCGTTTGCCCCGGCCGAGATCGACCCCCAGCTGACGCAGCTTGCGATAAAGGTGCGTGCGCTCCAGGCCCGTCTTTTCGGCCACGCGCGTCATGGAACCGCCTTCGCGGGCCAAGTGGAATTCGAAATAGGCTTTTTCAAACCCGTCCCGCGCTTCGCGCAGGGGGCGGTCCAGGTCAAACCCCTGGTGCGCGTGCGGGCCAGCCTCGACGCCAGCCATGATGGCCGACACAGCAGGCAGTTGCGAAAACGTGGGGTCGGCCGGGGTATGGACGGGCGCTGGGGCCGCAGCCACCGGGGCGGACTGGTGGGCAGCGTTGCGTGCCAGGCCCTGCTCCACCGCCTTGAGCAGCTTTTGCAGGGTGATGGGTTTTTCAAGAAACGAGAAGGCGCCGATCCGGGTGGCCTCTACGGCGGTGTCGATGGTGGCGTGGCCACTCATCATGATCACGGGCATGGTCAGCACGCCCGCTGTGGCCCATTCCTTGAGCAACGAAACCCCGTCGGTGTCCGGCATCCAGATGTCGAGCAGCACGAGGTCGTAGGTGTTGCCTGCCCGGGCCGTGCGCGCCTGGGTGGCGTTTTCTGCGAGGTCTACGCTGTGACCTTCGTCGTTCAGGATTTCCGACAACAGATCACGAATGCCGAGCTCATCGTCGACCACCAGAATGTTTGCCATGTGTGTTGAAGCGCCTTGGGGTACTGCGGGGCGGTGTTGTTATGACGCCACCGCTGGTTCAGGGGCGAATGATAACGACACTTGGGCCCCGCGCACTACGCCATCTTCGGTCCGATTCGACAAGTCAATGCGCGCACCGTGCTCATCGGCAATCTTTTTGACCACGGCCAGACCCAGTCCGGTGCCCCGGGGCTTGGTGGTGACGTAGGGCTCGAAGGCACGCTGCAGGATGTGCGCAGGAAAGCCCCCACCACTGTCGGATACCGTGAGCCGCACGCGGCGCGAGGACTCACTCCAGCGCGTGCTGATGCGTACCGGGGGCACGGGCTCCGAGGTTCCAGCGCGCGCCTGCTCGGTGGCGTCTTGCGCGTTTTGCAGCAGGTTGTGCACAACCTGCCGCAGCTGCTGCGCATCGCCTGCGATAGAGGGGCAGCGCGGGTCCAGCTCGGCTTCTACGCGCACGGAGGCGTTCTCTTCGCCGTAAAGATGGAGCACGTCGGCCACAAGGGCATTGAGGTCCAGTGCATGGAGTTCTGCAGCAGGCAAGCGTGCGTAGTCGCGGAATTCGTTGACCAGCCGCTTCATCGCATCGACCTGGTCCACGATGGTCTTGACGGACTTGGCGAGGATGGCCTGTTCAGGGCCGGGCAGCTTGCCAGAGAGCTTCATTTCCAGCCGCTCCGCAGACAGCTGGATGGGCGTGAGCGGGTTCTTGATTTCGTGCGCTAGGCGCCGCGCCACCTCGCCCCAAGCCTGCGCGCGCTGGGCGGAAACAATTTCCGAAATGTCGTCAAAAACCAACAGTCTGGCCGAATCGGGCAGCTCCGCCCCCCGCGCGACGAGGCTGGTAGCGTGTTGCCCGACGCCGCCAGAAGACGCATGCAGCTCAAAAGGCTGCTGCCAGTGGTCCAGTCCATGGCGTTCGTGGTCGCCCAGGAAAGCGTCGAAGTGCCCTTGCACCGACGCCGCAAACTCGGCGAGCCCTGGCACTTCCGACAGGGGTCGCCCCTCATAGGCCGCCATCGGTGCCCGCAGGATGCGGGTGGCCCCCGGATTGGACGATCGGATCAAACCTTGGGCATCCAGCACGATCACCCCCGCCGTAAGGTTGTCCAGGATGGTCTGCAGGTTGGCGCGTGCGGCATCGACCTCGCCCATGCTCTGCTCCACGGCATGGCGGGCATCGGACAACTGCTGGGTCATCAGTGCAAAAGAGCGCGTGAGTCCACCCAGCTCATCCTTGCCCTGCAATGCAGCCTTGGGGCTGAGATTGCCAGCCGCCACCTCGCGCACCCCCTCGGCCAGCACCAGCAGCGGGCGGGCCAGCTGGTTGCCAAGCAGCACTGCCAGCAACACGGCGCCAAAGACAGCCAGGAACAGGCTCAGCGTAAGTGTGCCCACATACATGCGCCGCAGCCCCCCACGGGCCAGGGCTCGCTCCTGGTATTCGCGGTTGGCCTCCTGCACGGCAATGGCGTTGGCCACCAGCGCAGGCGGCAGGGGCAGCGTGGCCTGCAGGTATCGGGGCTCCACGAGCAAGCCGACGCTGGGGCTGCTGACCAGCGCCAGCACTTTCACGCGTGCATTCTGTGCTGCGGCAGGGTCCGAAATATCGTCCAGGCCTTCGATCTGCGCGGTGGCGCGCTGCTGCCGCACGGTGCGCAGCAGCGCCACGCCGGGCCGGTCGGGGTTCAGGCTAAAGCGCGATTGGCCTGCACTGGCTACCGCCTGGCCCGCAGCATTCCAGAGCACGACGTCGGTGGCTCCCAGCTGGTCGCGGATGCGCTCCAGCACCAGACCAGCCGCGGCATCGGGCACCTGCGCCACTTGGGCACTGGCATTGCGCGCTTTTGAGGCCATGTCGGCGGCCAGCGAATCCAGCGACACACGGGCCAGGTTCACCCCCGCTGAAAGAGCGCCCTCCACTTTCACATCGAACCAGCTCTCAATGGACCGCGTGACAAACTGGTAGGACACCACATAGATCAGCAGCCCCGGCATCAGCCCCACCAGCGCAAAGATGGCCGCAAGCTTGACCAGCAGTCGACTGCCAAAGCGCCCTTTGCGCAAGCGCATGCCCAGCCGCACCGCCACCCACACAAGCACGGCCAGCAGCAGCACGGCCACCAAAACGTTCACGCCAAAAAGCCAGGCGTAGTTGCGCTCGTACAGCGCGCGGTTGTTGGTGGCCAGGGTGAGCAGGAACAACAGCACCATGCCGATGGCCGACATGATGGCGGCCCCAACCCCCACGGCCCAGCGCACGGCGCGCGACTGGCGTGCGGCGGCATGGGCCGACGCGGAAGCTCCCGTCTGGGAAGACTCTGGAGGGCTCACTTGGCGACGGTCTCTGCAGCCAGGCGTTGGCTGCGGGACACCAGGAGATTCCAGCCGGAGCGCCCAACGGCACCGATCTGGAAGGGTCGGGGCAACTGCGACATATCAAGCCGGAACCGAAAATTGACGGTATGGACGGCATCTGACTCAATGACATCGCGTTCAGCGATCTTCCATCGCGAAATGCGCTGAATGGCTGACAACGCATCGGCATAACTGTCAAAATTCTGCCCCAAAACCACACCCAGGCCACTGTTGGTGAAAGGTACCGGGGAGATGTTCAGGCGCCAACGTCGCGTCAACGGCTGGTAACTTAGCCGCAGATAGCGGGTCGTTTCAGCCACTTGGCGGTCAGACCAGTACCAGCGGTCTCGCAAAACCTGGGCCTCGGCCACGAAGAACATGGGAATGCCCTTGTACAGCGCATCCTCGGCAAGCTCCGGCAGCACAAATTGCAGTGTGGCGCTGAGGTAGAGGCCATCCTCAGCACGGTCCAGCCGAAGTTCGCCCACCTCGGGGTCCACCGGCTGGCCAGCGATGGCCGACTGCACCATTGCGGCCCATGCCACCAAGAGAAAGAGCGCACAGATCGCCACCCAACGAGCCCCACGGAACTCATTGCGGCGATTTTTGCAACAGTGCGTAAAAAAATCCGTCGTGGTCACCCGACTGATTGTCCGGGACAGCTCCGGGCTTGTCCCCGTTGGCGGGAATTAAATGACCCGGCGACGGCAGCAATTGCGCATCGGTGTTGTGTGCAAGAAACGTTTGCACTTGGTCGTCGCCTTCGGCACGGAACACGGAACACGTGCAATACAGCAGCCGTCCGCCAGGGCGCAACAGCGGCCACAGGGTCTTGAGCAACCGGGCCTGCAGGCCTGCAAGCTGCGCAATATCGCTCTCGCGGCGCAGCCAGCGCACATCCGGATGGCGGCGCACGATGCCCGAGGCCGTGCAGGGCGCATCCAGCAAGATGGCATCGAACTGCGCACCATCGCAATGCTGCTGCCACCAGTCTTGCGGACGCGCCGCATCGGCCACCACCACCTGGGCGCGCAGCCCCAGGCGCTGCAAGGTCTCACCAATGCGCGCGCTGCGGGTGGCATCGATCTCCAGCGCAGTGACCTGTATCGGAGCACCAGCGCCCGCCCACTCCAGAAGGTGGGCGGTTTTACCCCCGGGCGCCGCACAGGCGTCAAGCACCCGCACAGGCCGGGTGAGGTCTAGACCTTCAAGCAACAGGGGCGCAGCCATCTGGGCTGCGGCATCCTGCACCGAGACCCAGCCCTCTTCAAACCCCGGCAGCGATTGCACGGGCACGGGGTGCTGCAATACCAGCCCTACACTCCCAGACGGAATTGCTTCTAAATTGATAGCTTCCAGCGCTTTCTGGTAAAGCGCTAGAGTGCTTTTTTGTGCATTGACCCGCAGCGTCATCGGTGCGTGGGCATTGTTGGCCTGCAGAATCTGCTCCCAGTGCTGGGGATGGTCCTTGCGCAGGCGCTCGACCCACCACACCGGATGGTTCCAACGGGCCAGTGGATCGCCATCGGTGCGGGCAACCAGCGCTTCGCGTTCGCGCAGAAAGCGGCGCAAGCAACCGTTGAGGAATGAAGCCTGCGCACGCGTGGACGCGCTGCGTTTGGCCGCTTCCACCACCTGGTTCACCAAGGTGAACGGCTCGTACGGCGACTCCTCAGGGTTCCAGCACAGCGCCAGCGCCGTACACAACAGCGCATCCGCGGCCGGTGGAGGCGTGCGTGCAACCATCTGGCGGCGCAACGCCTCCGCCCGTCCGGCCTGGCGCAGCACCTGGAACAGGAGAGACTGCACCCCAGGGCGCAGAGCTGTGTCTACCGCCGCCAGTGCTGCGGTGCCCGACTGCCCGGCGCGAATGGCCCGCAAGGCACTGGCCACAGCCTCCAACTGTTGCCATAGCGCTACGGGCTGACCGCCCGCCCCCGGGCGACTGGCGCCGCCCGGGCCGGAAAGCGTCCAGTCACGGGCTGGCGCGTTGTTGGCTCTGTCGGCTCGCTTGTTAGGCCCGGGGCGGGACGCAGGGCGTGGGGGTTGTTGTCGTGGTGCGGGTGGGTTCATCGTGGTCCTGGCAACCTTTCTACAGCCCGCGGGCGGCCTTGAATCCGAACACCCAGGCCAGCAGGTTGGCTGGAAACTGGGCAATGGCAGCGTTGTAGTGCAACACCGCTTCGTTGAAAACACGCATCGCCTGGTCGTTCTGCAGAACATGCTCGTCCCACCGAACCTGCCACAGCGATGGGGACACGGGCGGCGCGTCCGCAGCGGCGGTAGCCACAGACGTCTGCGCCCGGGTCGCTTGCCCACTGTTGTGTGTGGCCTTCTGCCATGACGCATGGAGCACCTCGCGCGCTGCCGCCAAGGCGGCCACCGCGTCTGGCTGCAAGGGACGCGCCCGCGCCATGGCCAAGGATGCGCTCAGCTGGGTCGTGGCGCCTTGCAGTGCAGCCATCTCTGGCTCCGTGCCACCTGCCGGGGGGGCCTGCTGAACGGCGTGCGCCGCACCATACTCACCCATCAAAGACAGCTGGCGCACCATGTGAGCGTCAAAGCTGCCAAACGCCTGCACAACGGCCGAGCGCAGCCGCATCAGGCGGTTGTAGGCGCCCAGCGCCCAAAAAGCGGCAATGGCAAAAACAATCCAGAAAAGGGGCGATGACCACATGCACAGTTGCCGTCCTCGCGTGCACCACGCGTTACGGCCCGATAAGGAAATGAGGGAGAAAGGCGAAGACTACAAAAGATCGAAGTGCGGGTTCCAGAAAAAAGCTCCCGGCCTGCCAGGGACAGGACGGGAGCTTTTCAGAGGCGGCCCGAAGGCTTAGTCAGCGGCTGCGTCGGTCGCGGTGGAGGTGCTGCCCTCGACTTCCGTTGCTTCACCCTGGGCTTCCATCTCGGCGGCTTCGGCTTCAGCAATGGCGCGGCGCTCGGCGTCGTCCATGGCGTCCTTGGCCTTGCGTGCCTGGTGGTAGGCCATGCCGGTACCGGCCGGGATCAGACGACCCACGATCACGTTTTCCTTCAGGCCACGCAGCTCGTCGCGCTTGCCCATGATGGCAGCCTCGGTGAGCACGCGGGTCGTTTCCTGGAAGGAAGCGGCCGAGATGAACGAGTCGGTCGACAGCGAAGCCTTGGTGATACCCAGCAGCAGGTTGCTGTAGGTCGCGGGGATCTTGCCTTCGGCCTGCAACGCATCGTTGGTGTTGAGGATCTCGGAACGCTCGATCTGTTCACCGGCGATGTAGTTGGACTCGCCAACGTTCTCGACCACGACACGGCGCAGCATCTGGCGAACGATCACCTCGATGTGCTTGTCGTTGATCTTCACACCCTGCAAGCGGTACACATCCTGCACTTCATCAACGATGTAGCGCGACAGCTCTTCGATACCCAGCAAACGCAGGATGTCTTGTGGGTCGGCCGGGCCGTCCACAATCGATTCGCCCTTGTTCACCACCTGGCCTTCGTGCACCAGGATGTTCTTTTCCTTGGGCACGAGTTCTTCGAACACATGGCCTTCAGGATCAGTGATCTGCAAGCGGACCTTGCCCTTGGTTTCCTTGCCGAACGACACGGTACCGGTCATCTCGGCCAGCGTGCCCTTGTCCTTCGGCGTACGGGCTTCGAACAGCTCGGCCACACGGGGCAGACCGCCGGTAATGTCGCGGGTCTTCTGACCTTCGACCGGAATACGCGCCAGCACTTCGCCGGGGCCCACGTCCTGGCCGTCGCGCACCTGAATCAGAGCGCCCACCTGGAAGCCGATGGTCACCGAGTGGTCGGTGCCAGGGATCTTCACTTCGTTGCCCTGGGCGTCGATCAGCTTCACCTGCGGGCGAACGACCTTGGCAGCGCCACGGCGCTTCGGATCGATCACCACCAGCGTGGACAGGCCGGTCACTTCGTCGACCTGCTTGGCCACCGTGAGACCTTCTTCGACGTTCTCGAACTTGGTCTGACCGGCGAACTCGGTGATGATGGGGCGCGTCAGCGGATCCCAGTTGGCGAGGATAGTGCCAGCCTTGATGGTCTGGTCGGCCTTCACCGTCAGCGTTGCACCGTAAGGCACCTTGTGGCGTTCGCGCTCGCGGCCATGCTCGTCGTGGATGATGATTTCACCCGAACGCGCAATCACCACCAGCTCACCCTTGGTGTTGCTCACGTAGCGCATCGTGGCGTTGAAGCCGATCACGCCGTTGGACTTGGCTTCCACGCTCGATGCGATGGCAGCGCGCGATGCGGCACCACCGATGTGGAACGTGCGCATGGTCAGCTGCGTGCCGGGTTCACCGATGGACTGAGCAGCAATCACACCCACGGCTTCGCCGAGGTTGATCAGGCCGCCACGGCCCAAGTCGCGGCCGTAGCACTTGGCGCACAGGCCGTAGCGGGTTTCGCAGGTCAGTGCCGTGCGAACCTTCACTTCGTCCACGCCAGCCGCTTCAAGTTCTTCGATGAGGTCTTCGTCGAGCATGACACCCGCTGAGACCAGCACCGAGCGGTTCTCGGGGTGCAGAACGTCTTCCGCCGCCGTGCGGCCCAGGATACGGTCGCGCAGCGATTCGATCACTTCACCGCCTTCAACGATGGCGCGCATCAGCGAACCATTGGACGTGCCGCAATCCTCTTCGGTCACGACCAGATCCTGCGTCACGTCCACCAGACGGCGGGTGAGGTAACCGGAGTTGGCGGTCTTCAGCGCCGTGTCGGCCAGACCCTTACGGGCACCGTGGGTGGAGATGAAGTACTCCAGCACGTTCAGACCTTCGCGGAAGTTCGCGGTGATAGGCGTTTCGATGATCGAGCCATCTGGCTTGGCCATCAGACCCCGCATACCGGCCACCTGACGAATCTGGGCTGCGGAACCGCGAGCGCCAGAGTCGGCCATCATGTAGATGGAGTTGAAGGACTCCTGGTCCACTTCCTTGCCGTGGCGGTCCATGACCTTCTGCTTGGACAGCTGGGCCATCATCACCTTGGACACTTCGTCGCCGGCCTTGCCCCAGATGTCCACCACCTTGTTGTAGCGCTCGCCAGAGGTGACCAGACCGGACACATACTGCTGTTCGATCTCTTTGACTTCCTTCTCGGAGCGCTCGATGATGCCGGCCTTTTGGGGCGGCACCAGCATGTCATCAATGGCGATCGAGATGCCGGCGCGCGTGGCCAGACGGAAGCCGTTCTGCAGCAGCTTGTCGGCGAACACGACCGTTTCCTTCAGACCGCACTTGCGGAACGAGACGTTGATCAGGCGCGAGATTTCCTTCTTCTTGAGCGCCTTGTTCATGTTGGAGAACGGCAGGCCCTTGGGAAGAATCTCGGACAGCAGCGCACGGCCGGCCGTGGTTTCCACGAGCGAGGTGGACGGAATGAATTCGCCCGTTTCCTTGTTCTTGGTCCACTCGGTCATGCGCACCGTGATCTTGGCGGCCAGTTCGACCTCGCCAGCGTCCAGAGCACGCTGCACTTCACCGGTATCGGCAAACACCAGGCCTTCACCCTTGCCGTTGATGCGATCGCGGGTGGCGTAGTACAAGCCCAGCACCACGTCCTGCGAAGGAACGATGGAGGGTTCGCCCGACGCAGGGAACAGCACGTTGTTGGAGGCCAGCATCAGCGTGCGGGCTTCCATCTGCGCTTCCACCGACAGCGGGACGTGGACAGCCATCTGGTCACCGTCGAAGTCGGCGTTGAAGGCCGCGCAAACGAGGGGGTGCAGCTGGATGGCCTTGCCTTCGATCAGGATGGGCTCAAAGGCCTGGATACCCAAACGGTGCAGCGTAGGCGCACGGTTCAGCATCACGGGGTGCTCTTTGATCACCTCCTCCAGAATGTCCCACACCACGGGGGTGCCGGATTCGACTTCCTTCTTGGCGGCCTTGATCGTCGTCGCGATGCCCATGGCTTCGAGGCGCGAGAAGATGAAAGGCTTGAACAGCTCCAGCGCCATCAGCTTGGGCAGACCGCACTGGTGCAGCTTGAGCGTTGGGCCCACGGTAATCACGGAACGACCGGAGTAGTCCACGCGCTTGCCCAGCAAGTTCTGGCGGAAACGGCCGGACTTGCCCTTGATCATGTCGGCCAGCGACTTCAGAGCACGCTTGTTGGCGCCCGTCATAGCCTTGCCACGGCGGCCGTTGTCCAGCAGCGAGTCAACCGCTTCCTGCAGCATCCGCTTTTCGTTGCGGGCGATGATTTCAGGGGCCTTCAGCTCCAGCAGGCGGCGCAGACGCGAGTTGCGGTTGATAACGCGGCGGTACAGGTCGTTCAGGTCGGAGGTCGCAAAGCGGCCGCCGTCCAGCGGCACCAGCGGACGCAGGTCCGGGGGCAGCACGGGCAGCACTTCGAGCACCATCCACTCGGGCTTGATGCCCGACTTCTTGAACGCTTCCAGCACCTTCAGGCGCTTGGCGTTCTTCTTGACCTTGACTTCGGAGCCGGTCAGGTCGCCACGCAGGCGCTCGATCGACAGGTCGATGTCGATCGATTCCAGCAGGTCCTTGATACCTTCCGCGCCCATCTTGGCCACGAACTCGTCGCCGTATTCCTTGCGCTTGGCGTCGTAGTCGTCCTCGGACATGATGCTGAACTTCTTCAGCGGGGTCATGCCGGGGTCGGTCACTACGTAGGCTTCAAAGTACAGCACGCGTTCGATGTCGCGCAGCGTCATGTCCAGCACCAGGCCCAGACGCGATGGCAGCGACTTCAGGAACCAGATGTGGGCGCAAGGCGCGGCCAGGTCGATGTGGCCCATGCGCTCGCGGCGCACCTTAGTCTGCGTGACTTCCACGCCGCACTTCTCGCAGATCACACCGCGGTGCTTGAGGCGCTTGTACTTGCCGCACAAGCATTCGTAGTCCTTGATGGGACCAAAAATCTTGGCGCAGAACAGGCCGTCGCGCTCGGGCTTGAACGTGCGGTAGTTGATGGTTTCGGGCTTCTTCACCTCACCGAAAGACCACGAACGGATCTTTTCGGGCGAAGCCATGCCGATGCGGATGGCATCGAAATGCTCATCCGGCGTGAATTGCTTGAACAGGTCGAGTAGCGATTTCATGTGACTCTTTCCTTTTCTGCTTAGGAGCGTTCCAGCTCGATGTCCAGGCCCAGCGAACGGATTTCCTTGACCAGCACGTTGAACGATTCCGGCATGCCGGCTTCGATGGCGTGTTCGCCCTTGACAATGGATTCGTACACCTTGGTACGGCCCACCACGTCGTCGGACTTCACGGTCAGCATTTCCTGCAGGACGTAGGCGGCGCCGTAAGCTTCCAGCGCCCACACTTCCATTTCCCCGAAACGCTGGCCACCAAACTGCGCCTTACCACCCAGCGGCTGCTGCGTGACGAGCGAGTAAGGACCGGTCGAGCGGGCGTGCATCTTGTCGTCCACCAAATGGTGCAGCTTCAGGTAGTGCATGTAGCCAATGGTGGTTGGGCGCTCGAAGCGCTCGCCCGTACGGCCATCGAACAGGTACGCCTGCGTGCGGGTGGGCGTGAGGCCCTTGCGCTCTGCAATGTCGTCTGGGTAGGCGATCTTGAGCATGTCCTTTATTTCTTCTTCCGAAGCACCATCGAACACGGGCGTCGCATAAGGCACACCGTTGGTCAGGTTGGCAGCCATGGCCATCACGTCGTCATCGCTGAGCAGCGACAGGTCTTCCGTGCGGCCGCGCGAGTTGTACACCTCTTCGAGGAACTTGCGCATGTCGGCGGCCTTAGCCTGTTCCTGCAGCATGTTGCCGATGCGTTGGCCAATGCCCTTGCCGGCCCAGCCCAGGTGGACTTCCAGCACCTGACCAATGTTCATCCGCGAGGGCACGCCCAGCGGGTTCAGAACGATATCGGCAGGTGTGCCGTCGGCCATGTAAGGCATGTCTTCGACCGGAACGATCTTGGAGACCACACCCTTGTTACCGTGGCGGCCGGCCATCTTGTCACCTGGCTGCAGACGGCGCTTGACGGCCAAGTACACCTTGACCATCTTCAGCACGCCAGCTGGCAACTCGTCGCCTTGCGTGAGCTTCTTGCGCTTTTCTTCAAAGGCCAAGTCGAAGCTGTGGCGGGTTTGCTCCAGCGCGTTCTTGATGGATTCGAGCTGGGTGGCGACTTCGTCTTCCGCAGGACGGATGTCGAACCAGTGGAATTTTTCCACCGACGACAGGTACGCCTTGTCTAGCTTGGTCCCCTTGGCCAGCTTTTGTGGGCCACCGTTAGCCACGCGGCCGGTCAGCAGCTTCTCGATACGGTCAAACGCGTCAGCTTCCACAATGCGCAGCTGGTCGTTCAGGTCCAGGCGGAAACGCTTGAGTTCATCGTCGATGATCTGCTGGGCGCGCTTGTCACGCTGGATGCCTTCACGGGTGAACACCTGCACGTCGATCACGGTGCCCGACGAGCCCTGGTCCACGCGCAACGAAGTGTCCTTCACGTCGGAAGCCTTCTCGCCGAAGATGGCGCGCAGCAGCTTCTCTTCAGGCGTGAGCGTCGTTTCGCCCTTGGGCGTGACCTTGCCGACCAGCGTATCGCCGGGCTGCACTTCGGCGCCCACGTAGATGATGCCGGACTCGTCCAGGCGGTTCAGTTGCTGCTCAGACAGGTTCGGAATGTCGCGCGTGATTTCTTCGGCACCCAGCTTCGTGTCGCGGGCCATGACCACCAATTCCTCGATGTGGATCGAGGTGTAGCGGTCTTCGGCCACCACGCGTTCGGAGATCAGGATCGAGTCTTCGAAGTTGTAGCCGTTCCAAGGCATGAACGCGATCAGCATGTTCTGGCCGATGGCGATTTCGCCGAAGTCCGTCGATGCGCCGTCGGCGATCACGTCACCCTTGACCAGCATGTCGCCCTTCTTGACGATGGGGCGCTGGTGGATATTGGTGTTCTGGTTAGAACGCTGGTACTTGATGAGGTTGTAGATGTCCACACCCACTTCACCGGCCACGGCTTCGGCATCGTTGACGCGGATCACGATACGGGTCGCATCCACATAGTCCACCACACCGCCACGGGTCGCCGTCACGACGGTGCCCGAGTCCACGGCAGCCACGCGCTCGATGCCCGTGCCCACCAGCGGCTTTTCAGGACGCAGCACTGGCACGGCCTGGCGCGACATGTTGGCGCCCATCAGCGCGCGGTTCGCATCATCGTGTTCCAGGAAGGGCACCAGCGAAGCCGCGACCGACACGATCTGCGCGGGCGACACGTCCATGTACTGCACGCGGTCTGCACCACACAGAATGGATTCACCCTTCTCACGGGCAGACACCAGATCACCCGTCAAACGGCCATCCTTGTCGAGCACGGCATTCGCCTGCGCGATCACGTACTTGCCTTCTTCGATGGCGGAGAGGTAGTCGATCTCGTTTGTGACCTTGCCATCCACCACGCGACGGTAAGGGGTTTCGATGAAACCGTACTCGTTCAGCCGAGCGTACAGAGCCAGCGAGTTGATCAGGCCGATGTTAGGGCCTTCAGGCGTTTCGATAGGGCAGACGCGGCCGTAATGGGTTACGTGCACGTCGCGCACTTCGAAGCCTGCGCGTTCGCGGGTCAGACCACCCGGGCCCAGGGCGGAAACACGGCGCTTGTGCGTGATTTCGGCCAGCGGGTTGGTCTGGTCCATGAACTGCGACAGCTGCGACGCACCGAAGAATTCCTTCAGGGCGGCCGAAATCGGCTTGCTGTTGATCAGGTCGTGGGGCATGAGCGGCTCTTGCTCGGCCTGGCCCAGACGCTCCTTCACGGCCTTTTCGATACGTGCCAGGCCCGTGCGGTACTGGTTTTCGGCCAGTTCGCCCACGCAACGCACGCGGCGGTTGCCCAGGTGATCGATGTCATCGACTTCGCCGTTGCCGTTGCGCAGGTCCACCAGAATCTTGACCACAGCCAGGATGTCTTCGTTGGACAGCACCATGGGGCCAGTGGATTCGTCGCGGCCGATCTTGGCATTGAACTTCATGCGGCCCACACGCGACAGGTCGTACGTGTCGGGGTTGTAGAACAGGCGCTGGAACAGGGCCTGCACGGCGTCTTCCGTTGGCGGCTCGCCGGGGCGCATCATGCGGTAGATGGCCACGCGTGCAGCAAATTCGTCCACCGTTTCGTCGATGCGCAGGGTCTGCGACATGTACGCCCCCTGGTCGAGTTCATTGGTGTAGATGCACTGTACGTCTTGCACACCAGCGCTGCGCAGCTTCTTGAGCAGCGCTTCGGTCAGCTCGTCATTGGCCTTGGCGATGATCTCACCAGTGTCCGCATCCACAATGTTGCGGGCGACAACGCGGCCAATCAGGAAGTCTTCGGGCACGCTGATGTGCGTGGTGCCAGACTGCTCCAGCTCGCGGGTGTGGCGGGCCGTGACGCGCTTATCCTTGGCCACAACGACCTTGCCGGACTTGTCGGTGATGTCGAAACGTGCCACTTCACCGCGCAGACGTTCGGAGACGAACTCCATCTGCGCACCGCTGTCCATCAGGCGGAAGTTATCGTTGACGAAGAAGTTCGCCAGGATCGATTCTGGGTTCAGGCCGATGGCCTTGAGCAGGATCGTGACCGGCATCTTCCGGCGACGGTCCACGCGGAAGTACAAGATGTCCTTCGGATCGAACTCGAAGTCGAGCCAGGAACCACGGTAAGGAATGATGCGCGCCGAGAACAGCAGCTTGCCCGAGCTGTGGGTCTTGCCCTTGTCATGCTCGAAAAACACACCCGGAGAACGGTGCAGCTGCGACACGATCACACGCTCGGTGCCGTTGATGATGAACGAGCCCTTGTCGGTCATCAGGGGTACTTCACCCATGTAGACCTCTTGCTCCTTCACTTCCTTGACCACCTTGGACTGCGACGTCGAGGACTCGCGGTCATAGATGATCAGTTGCACCTTGGCGCGCACAGCCGAGGCGAAAGTCAGACCACGGGTCTGGCACTCGCGCACATCAAATGCCGGCTTGGCCAAGTTGTATTCAATGAACTTCATCTCCACAAAACCGTTGTGAGAGACGATAGGAAAGGCAGCGTCGAATGCAGCCTGAAGGCCTTCGATGGTTCTTTTCTGGGGTGCTTTATCAGCCTGCAAGAAAGCGGTGTAGGCGTCCTTCTGCATCTGCAGCAGATAAGGAACTTCGAGCACGCTATCGCGGGTGCCGAAACTTTTGCGAATTCGCTTGCGTTCGGTGTAGGAATAGGCCATGAGATCTCCGGGCAAAGACATGAGTCCTGGGTCTTCGACGACTGACCCGCAAGGAGCGCTGTCCTTACGGGCTTGGCGGTTGGCCACTACCAACCATGGCGGACGGTGATGCGTTGCACATCACCCGAACCAAGGCGTCTTCTGCTGTCGGGGTTGTCAGAAGACACTCGAAAACCAGCGTTTGCACGGCGGCTTTCGGGTGCGCTCTGAAAGCACCAAAGGCTGGAGGCCCTTTGAGGAGCACTCCAGCCCTTGAGCAAGACCGAATTACTTGAGTTCGGCCTTGGCGCCGGCTTCCACCAGCTTCTTGACGGCTGCTTCGGCGTCGGCCTTGGCAATGCCTTCCTTGACGTTCTTGGGAGCGCCGTCCACCAGATCCTTGGCTTCCTTGAGGCCCAGGCCCGTGATTTCGCGCACTGCCTTGATGACGGACACCTTGTTGGCGCCAGCTTCGGTCAGCACCACGTTGAATTCCGTCTTTTCTTCAGCAGCAGCGGCGCCAGCGCCACCACCAGCGGCAGCTGGAGCAGCCATGGCTGCAGCGCTCACGCCAAACTTCTCTTCAATGGCCTTCACCAAGTCATTGAGTTCCAGAACCGTCATGCTGTCCAGCGCGGTCAAAAATGCGTCTTTATCGAATGCCATTTTGATTTCCTAACAATTGTGTTGGTTGTCTGCCGGGCTATCAAGCCGCAACAGGTTCGGCGGCCGGTGCGGCTGCGCCTTCGCCTTTTTTCGCCGCCAGTGCGCCCAGCACAACGGCCGTACGCGACATGGGGGACATAAGCAAGCCACAAATCTGAGCCAGCAGAACTTCCTTGGAAGGAATGTTGGCCAGTTGCTTAACGCCGTTCACGTCCAGGGCCTTACCACCGAAAGCGCCACCGCGAATCACCAGCTTGTCGTTGGTTTTCGCAAAGTCAGCCACCACTTTCGCGGCAGCCACGGCGTCTTCGGAGAAGCCATAGATCAGAGGACCGGTCATCTGGTCAGCCACCACGTCAAACGCGCTGCCAGCTACAGCACGGCGGGCCAAAGTGTTCTTCAGAACACTCAGGTTCACGCCCTTGCTGCGAGCTTCCACACGCAGTTTGGTCATGTCGGCGACCGTGATGCCACGATATTCCGCGATCACAAGCGTTTGAGCTTTAGCGGCGAGGCTGGTCACTTCACTGATGACCGCTTCTTTCTCACTGCGATTAAGACTCAAGGTCTACTCCTTAAATTGTGCATTCAGGCTTGCGCCCTCGTACACGCTCTTGTTGCAGCGACCAACTGTTTCGGAATGAATTCCATCTGCAGCGGGATCGCCATCTGCGTTGGCCCCGGAGGGATTAAGTGCAAGACTGCACACCAACGGTCTTGGATGGCCTGGAGGTGGTTGATGCACCACCCCAGCCCACCACATCAGGCCCTTGCAGGCCCGAAGATTTTTACCGCAATTACGCTGCGATGGATTGCGTGTCCACGCGGACGCCAACGCCCATCGTGGAGGACACAGCGACCTTGCGCAGGTACAGGCCCTTGCTCGAAGCAGGCTTGGCCTTGTTCAGAGCGTCGATCAGTGCAGCCAGGTTACCTTGCAGCTTTTCATTGTCGAACGAGCGGCGACCAATAGTGCTGTGCACGATACCGGCCTTGTCCACACGGAACTGCACCTGACCAGCCTTGGCGTTCTTCACAGCCGTAGCCACGTCGGGAGTAACCGTGCCCACCTTGGGGTTTGGCATCAGGCCACGTGGGCCAAGGATCTGACCCAGGGTACCCACAACGCGCATGGCGTCAGGAGCAGCGATCACCACGTCGAAGGGCATGTCACCAGCCTTCACCATGGCAGCCAGGTCATCCATGCCAACGATGTCAGCGCCAGCAGCCTTGGCTTCTTCCGCCTTGGCACCTTGCGCAAAGACGGCCACACGGGTCGTCTTGCCAGTACCGTTGGGCAACACTACAGCGCCACGCACCACTTGGTCGGACTTCTTGGCATCAATGCCCAGCTGAACAGCCACGTCGATGGATTCATCGAACTTAGCAGTAGCAGCTTCCTTCACCAGAACCACGGCATCTGCAAAGGCGTACAGCTTGGTGCTGTCAACCTTGCCCTGCAGGGCCTTTTGCTTTTTTGTCAACTTGGCCATTTACAAACCCTCCACCGTCACGCCCATCGAGCGAGCGGAACCAGCCAGCGTACGGACAGCAGCGTCAACATTCGCAGCATTCATGTCCTTCATCTTGGTCTTGGCGATTTCTTCGAGCTGTTCGCGCGTGATCTTGCCAACCTTGGTCTTCAGCGGATTGGAAGAACCTTTTTCGAGCTTGATAGCCTTCTTGATCAGAGTCGTCGCAGGCGGCGTCTTGATGATGAAGGTAAAGCTCTTGTCCGCGAAAGCCGTGATGACCACGGGCAATGGCAGGCCGGGCTCCACACCTTGGGTCTGCGCATTGAATGCCTTGCAGAACTCCATGATGTTGAGGCCACGCTGACCCAGTGCAGGGCCGATGGGTGGGGATGGATTGGCTTTACCAGCTGGAACTTGCAGCTTGATAAAACCGACGATTTTTTTCGCCATGTTTTACTCCTTACGGGTCATAACGCTGTTGTCGCACCACGCAACAACTGGCTCCCCGGGGTTAACGACTCGCTATCACGATGTTCGCACCGAGTCGAAAAGTGCGACATCCAATTGCTTGCCCTGGCATGCCAGGGCTATCAGGTTTTTATCAAAGACGTTCCTACGTCTTTTCGACCTGACCGAATTCCAACTCGACCGGCGTGGAGCGGCCAAAGATCATCACGGAGACGCGCACGCGACTCTTTTCGTAATTGACTTCTTCGACGGAGCCATTGAAGTCCGTGAACGGCCCCTCCTTGACACGAACCAGCTCGCCCACCATGAATTCGATCTTGTGGCGCGGCTTGTCCGTGCCCTCCTGCATCTGGCTGACGATCTTCTGGACTTCCTCTTCGGAAATAGGGGCGGGGCGGTTTTTTGCCCCTCCCACAAACCCGGTCACCTTGTTGGTATGCTTCACCAAGTGCCAGGTATCGTCGTCCATCACCATCTCGACGAACACGTAGCCAGGAAACAAGCGACGCTCTGTCGTCTTGCGCTGGCCGTTCTTCATTTCGACCACTTCCTCGGTCGGCACAAGAATGCGACCAAACTTGTCCTGCATACCCGAGCGACCAATCCGCTCCTGAATGTTGCGCTCCACAGCCTTTTCCATGCCCGAGTAGGCATGAACAATGTACCAACGCAGATCGGGATTTGCCGAAGCAGAAGCGCCTGCAGGAGCTTCTGCTCCAGTGATTTCCGCAGCGGTTGTCATGACTTTCTCCAGCCCAAAATCAAGTCGTACAAGACCCATTCCAGCGTCTTGTCAGTGAACCACAGGAAAAGGGCCATGATCACCACAAAGGCGAATACGTAGGCCGTCATCTGCAGGGTTTCCTTGCGGGTGGGCCAAACGACCTTCTTCACCTCGCGCCAAGCGTCTTTGGCAAAGGCAACGAACTGGCGACCGGACTCCGACACCAAGAACACGCCAGCAGCAGCAGCCAGCCCAACGATCAGCGCAGCCCACTGCACCATAGCGCCTTGTTTTCCCAACAAATAGAAGCCTGCAACCGAAGCGATGACCAGAGCCACCACCGCAGCGAGCTTGGCCTTGTCTGCGCCTGTATTGACTGTTTCAACCTGTGAAGTGGCCATCTTTGAGTATTTCCTGCTTCCGATGCACGGCATCACTTAAGACACCGAAGCCCGCCAGGGTCTGGCGGGCTTGTTTTGGGCCACATTCAAGTGGCAGGGGCAGTAGGAATCGAACCTACAACCTTCGGTTTTGGAGACCGACGCTCTGCCAATTGAGCTATACCCCTGTATACCTTGCTAATTAAGCAATGATCTTGGCCACGACGCCAGCGCCCACGGTACGGCCGCCTTCGCGGATAGCGAAGCGCAGACCTTCTTCCATGGCGATGGGGTTGATCAGCTTCACAGTGATCGACACGTTGTCACC